>Ga0206847_10032_pt1 | contig 49233 bp, 36 predicted proteins | sample Alteio_BWOrgCont_17_FD_152880 | JGI IMG/M metagenome (GOLD analysis project Ga0206847, IMG submission 152880) | Enriched cells from forest soil in Barre Woods Harvard Forest LTER site, Petersham, Massachusetts, United States -... | ecosystem: Environmental > Terrestrial > Soil > Temperate forest >... | reverse complement strand
GTAACAATCAGCGCGTAAACCGCGACCCCCATCACGATCGACGGAACACCATTCAGAACATCGGCCGTAAAGCGCACAGCATTGGCAAGCTTGGTCCCCCGCCCGAACTCGGCCAGAAAAACCCCTGCTGCAATGCCGATCGGCACACCGATCAAGCTCGCCAGCCCCAACAAAACCGCTGACCCAACAATCGCATTGGCCATTCCACCGCCGGATTCTCCTTCCGGCTTCGGAATCTGCGTGAAGAATGCCCAGTTCAGCGAACTCGCGCCCTTATAAATAATGTAGACAAAGATAGCCACTAGCGGCGCAACCACCAGCACCGTAGACAGCACAGCCAGCCCGGTCGCCAGGCCATCCGTAGCTGTCCGTATCCGACCCCGCAATTTACTTCCCGTTCGCAAATATCTCTCCAGATTTAGTCCCGTGAAACTGACCACTGACAACTGACCACTGTTCCATCAATGCACCTGCGCCGGCGCTCCCCGCGTTACCGCCCACACCAGCAGCCGCGCCAACGCATTCACAATAATCGTCACAATAAACAGCGCGAGCCCGATCTCCGTCAGCGCGCTCAAATGCAGATTCCCTGAAGCTTCAGCGTATTCATTCGCAATCACTGAAGCCATTGAAGCCCCATTGGACAGCAGCGATTTCTGAATCTGCGGCGTATTTCCGATCACCATGGTCACGGCCATGGTCTCTCCCAGCGCCCGGCCAAGGCCAAGAATAATTGCACCCACAATGCCGATACGCGCATTGCGCAGCACACCCACGCGGATCATCTCCCACCGCGTCGCCCCCAGCGCCAGCACCGCCTCGCGCTGCGACCCAGGAACCGCATTCATCACCTCGCGCGTGAGTGAAGAAATGATCGGCAGAATCATGATGGCAAGAATCACTCCAGCCGCAACAAAGCCCAGCCCTGTCGGATTATCGTCTTTGAAAAAGCCCGTCCAGCCCAGCACCCCAATCAGCAACGGGTTCACATGCTCCCTGAGCAGCGGCACCAGCACAAACACCGCCCACATGCCATAAATCACACTCGGAATCGCAGCCAGAAGTTCGGTCACAAAAGCCAGCGGCGCACGCAGAAATCCCGGACACATCTCGGTGAGGAAAACCGCCACGCCAATTGCCAGCGGTACCGCCAGCAGCAGCGCCAGGAATGAAGACACCAGCGTGCCAAACACAAACGGCAGCGCGCTGAAATGCCCATTCACCGGGTCCCAGTACATGGGCAGTTTCGTGTCAGGATCAACAAATGCCTGGAAGAAGAACTTGAATCCGAATTGTGTCCAGGCCAGGTGCGAACGCTCCACAAGCTCTGTCGCAATCAGAATCACGATAGCGAAAATGCTGAGTGCGCAAATCACCATCAGCCAATGAAAGCCCCGGTCCGTAACCGCTGAATTTCCCCGCGACAACAGGAATGCCCGTATGGCCGAAGCCTCCGACACAGCCGCTCGTGCGGGGGGCCGGCCTTCGCCAGGACTCGGTTGGTTCTGAATTGCAGATTGGGAGATGCGAATCTCTGGCACGTTGACGCTCACCTCAAACAGGCTACCGGGCTAATATGAATAGGAGGTTACAACACAGCTAAATCAAGCGCATACAAGCGGAAAAACGGTACCTAACCTCGTCGAACCAGTCCCGCGTGCCTCGAAACCACCCCACTTTTCGATACCATCGACGTTTCGGCCATGTAACTTTCCTCAGGCCAGCTACAATTCAAGCGACTCCGTCCAGAAACGAGATTCCCTGCATGACTTACTCTTCTTTACGCCAAGTATCGACGACCTTACTCGCAGCGTTCATTCTATCCACCACGTTTGCAGCCGCCCAAGCCCCACAGACGCATTCCACAGGCGAGGGCTCAATACTCGCAGGCGCAAAAGGCCACCTCTTCGGCGACCAATACAACCAACACACATCAGCCACACAGCCTGCCGCCATCAAGCCCGAATGGGCCGCCCTGATCGGCGAATACGGCTCGGAAATGGCAAAATTCTACGTCCTCGAAGACGATGGCCAACTCAAGCTTCTTTCCGGATGGTTCGACCTTGAAATCCTCCACCCAAAATCGGCCGACGTTTTTCAACTCCCCTCGAGCGGGCCGCATGGCGCTCAAACTGTAACTTTCCAGCGGGACGCCGAAAGCATCACCGGCGTAGAAATCGGCAGCGTCGTCTATAAGCGACGCCCCTTCGACGCACCCGGCCAGGTATTCCAGATCACTCCACTCAAGCCGGTACCGGATCTGCGCAAAGACGCGCTGGCGAACAAGCCTCCCGTAGAGTCCGGCGAATTCCGCAAGCCGGACCTCATCGAACTCAATAAGCTCGACCCAACCATCAAGCTCGATATTCGCTATGCAACAAGCCGCAATTTCCTCGGCTCTCCACTCTATCTTCAGCCCCGCGCCTACATGGAGCGTCCAGCCGCAGAGGCCGTGGCGCGTGCATCGCAGCACCTTCATTCGCTCGGCTACGGTCTATTGATTCACGATTCCTATCGGCCATGGTACGTAACCAAAATGTTCTGGGAAGGCACGCCGCCAGAAAAAAGAATGTTCGTAGCCGACCCCGCCAAGGGCTCAAAGCACAATCGCGGATGCGCCGTCGATTTAACGCTCTACAACTTGAAAACAGGCGAGCCGATTCGCATGACCGGCGGCTACGACGAAATGTCGGAGCGCTCTTATCCCTTCTATCCCGGCGGCACCTCAAGCGAACGTTGGCATCGCGATTTGTTGCGCCACGCAATGGAGGCCGAAGGCTTCACAGTGAATGAAGACGAGTGGTGGCACTTCGATTATAAGGACTGGAAGCAATACCCGATCTTGAACCTCACCTTTGAGAATTTGGCCCGCGAGAACCGATCCAGCCGTCCATGAGTCGCGCCTGCTAACTCAATGCATGTTATCTCAGACAACCCGATCCCTCTTCGTCCCATGACTCACCAATGGGTCCGCATCGGCGAATGGATTTTGTTCGCACTCCTCGTGACGCATTTCTGCGTTCGTACCGTGCCCGCAGCATGGCACACGCTTAAGACTGACTTTCCCGACTACTATCTCCCCGCCGCACTTGCCCACCAGCATGTCGACACTTCGCGCGTGTACGAATGGATATGGCTGGAGCGCCAGAAAGATCATCGCGACATCGATCTGCAAATGATCAGCCTGGTGCCAAGCACTGGGTTCTCGGCCCTCGTCCTCTATCCACTCACGAGCATGTCCCTGCTCGCAGCCAAGCACTGCTGGCTCTTAATCAATTTCGGATTGCTCATCGCGACCCTTTATCTACTGCGCGACATGACGCACATCTCTTGGAGCAGGATAGCTCTTGTCGCGGCGTTGAGTTTTCCATTGCGTGGAAACTTTATAACTGGTCAATACTATGTGTTACTACTATTCCTACTTACACTGGCATGTTATCTCTATCTACGGCAGAAACGATTTCTTGCGGGAGTTATCATCGGGCTTACCGCCGGCCTGAAAATATTCCCAGTTATCTATCTACTCTATTTCCTCCGCAAGCGAGATATGAAGGCCTTCGCGGGCGGATTAGTTGGAGGCATCGGCGCAGCTATTGCATCTCTACTAGCTTTCGGTGTGGCAATGAATCGAACCTATTTTGTCCAGGTGCTGCCCTGGACATTACGCGGTGAGGCCCTCGCCACTTACACGCTCAAGAGTCCTTCGTTTTCATCGCTGCTGCACCGCCTCTTTATCTATGAGCCGCATTTGAATCCCCATCCCGCCTTCCAAGCTCCTTGGCTTTTCGCCGTCCTTCATCCGGTGCTACAGATGGCGGTCCTAGCGCCCGCTCTGTTTCTCACCATTCCCGACAAGACTTGCCAACAACCCGCTTGCCTCCGACGCGTGCGTGTCGAGTGGGCCGCCATTTTGCTCGCCAGCCTTGCTATTTCCACCTCGCCACAGTCCTACCAGTTCACACTCCTCATCCTGCCCGCGTGCGTAGTTCTTGAAGCGCTTCAACCAGAAGCAAATCGCATTTTCGTCGCCATACTCCTGCTGCTATTCACCGCAACGGGAATTGTGAGCGGGACCGACCATGTGGGTCCGGGATGGGCCGCTCTGCTGGGGGTGCCAAGGCTCTACATACTCATCCTGTCTTGTGCGCTTGTGTATGCGCTCCTCATCCGCCAGCAACCGGATCAGGTCTCGAAGCGGGATCGCATAGCATGGGCAGCCGCGCTCGGCGTTATGCTGATCGTCGCTATCCTCGGCAACCTCCGACATCAACAAGGCCTCTATGACGATTACAAATGGAGAATCCCGATTCCAGATGAAGCCCACATGGCCGTCAACCCCGCCATTCAAGGCAATGATGTGCTCTTTGTAGCAATGCTCGACGACGGCTACCATTCCGCGGCCATCGAGAACGGAATGAAGCAAGACGGCCTGACACACTTCAACACCGCGGCCCCAGATCAACTTGCCTTGACCGTTGCGAATGGCAGGCGCTGGTTGGAGCAGGCTGGCACTGAATCGACGATTATCTCCACGCTTCCATCCGCAGCCAACATTCCGCAAGCAGAATCGCCAGTCGCATCGTTCGATGGCCGATGGATGGCTTACGTCCGCGAAAATCAAGGTCGCTCTCGCATCTGGATTCGCGCGCTCGATAGTCCCACAATTGCCGACAAACCCGTCACTCCACCTGATCTCGATGCGCTGGAAATGTCTTTCCTGCCCAACGGCGATATGGTTTTCTCTGCGATTTCAGGCAGCCGACCAGGCTTGTTTACCGCGACTGGAATTCAGAGCGAAGACAAGATTCAGTCCAACCCCATCCAATCGTTAGATGCCGGGGAAGCCCGATACCCAGCAGTATCTCCCGACGGTCATTGGCTCGCATACAGCCGGCTCCAGAACGGAAACTGGAACCTCTGGCTGCGCGATTTGACCAACGGCCAAACGCAAAGATTGACCCATGCCGAATGCAACGCGACCGAGCCTGCCTGGGCTGCCGATTCGCGCACCCTGGTTTATGCCAGCGACTGCGGACGAGCCCTCTGGTTCTCAACATTGTGCCGGCGCCAAGTCGTCCCCTGAGCCCGGCGCCGCCCAAACAAATAGAAGCCGGTTCCGCCGGATAACCACTAACCTCTGTTCCCTGTTCTATTCTTGTGTCTGTCAAAAAAGAAGGCCCAATCCCATGCGCGTAATCATCACCCTTTTGACCGTTGCTCTAAGCTCCTTCACCCTGCTGGCTCAAAACCAAGTCGCGCCCGACCCGCCCCATCACGACTGGAAGGCCTCCTGGATCACCCATCCCACAGCACCGTTGCGTGAGCCTATCGTTCTGCATTTCCGCCGCACTCTTACGTTGGCCGCAGTTCCGGCGAACTACACCGTCCGCGTCAGCGCCGACAATCGCTTCATCCTCTTCGTCAATGGCCATCGCGCCGGAGACGGCCCAGCCCGTGGCGACCTGACTCATTGGCGCTACGAACGTTTCGACCTTGCCCCATTGCTCAAGCCCGGAGAAAACCTGATCACCGCGACCGTCTGGAACTTCGGCGTCTACGCCCCGGTTGCGCAGATGACCGACCGCACGGCCTTCCTGCTTGAAAGCGAAGCCACCGGCGACGCCTCCATCAGTTCAGGCGTCAGCAAGTCCGGGGGCTGGCAAGTCGAGATCGAGCCCGGCCAGCGGCCCATCCCCCGTGTCGTCGATGGCAATTGGGAGTACATGGCTTCTGGAACCGGCGAGGAGATCAACGCCGCTCTCTACGACTGGAACTGGAATTCTCCGTCCACCAGCGGATCAGGCTGGGTTCCGGCAGCGTCACCAATTCGCGAAAGCATCTACGAGAACGTAAACACGGCCCACTCCGCTGATACGACTGGCGATAATCCGTGGGGACTGGTTCCGGACGAGCTTTTGCACATGGAATACGCGCCGACCAGTGGCGGTGAGGTGGCCAGGCTCGATGATATCGCCAACGAGCAACCTGGGCTCAGTCACTTTCCGGAAGTTTCGGCGGGACTTCCTCCCGGAGTCCACGTCCATCTCCTCCTAGACCGCAAAGCCCTAACCACCGCCTATCCCCAGCTAACCGTCTCCGGTGGCAAAGGCTCCAAAATCACCCTAACCTACGCCGAAGCCCTCTTCGACAAAGACCACCACAAAGGCGACCGCGACGAAGTAGCCGACCGCCAAGCCATCGGCCTCGCTGACAGCTTTCTCCCCGACGGCGGCCAACACCGAACCTTCGAGCCTCTGTGGTGGCGCACCTGGCGCTATCTCGACCTCGACATCACCACCGGCTCTGAGCCCCTTACGCTGGAATCCCTCAAAGCTCAGTTCACCGCCTACCCGTTTCAAGAACGCGCCACATTCAAAGCAGACGACCCGGATGTCGCCAAAATATGGGACATCAGTTGGCGCACCGCTCGCCTCGACGCCCATGAAACCTACATGGACACGCCCTACTACGAACAGCTCCAATATGTAGGCGACACCCGCATCCAGGCCCTCATCTCTTACTCTGTCGGCGGCGACGACCGGCTCGGCCGCCAGGCGCTGCAAGCCTTCGACCTGTCGCGGATTCCAGATGGCATCACCCGCAGCCGCTATCCCAGCGTTCTGCCGCAGACCATCCCGACCTTTTCTCTGCTCTATGTCGGGATGCTGCACGACTACTGGATGTACCGGCCTGATGCTGAGTTCACCCGTTCGCTGCTCCCCGGCACCCGCACCGTGCTCGACTGGTTCGCCACCCACGAGCAGCCCGACGGCCTGCTGCACGAGCTCCCCTGGTGGAGCTTCATCGACTGGGTCTCCGAGCATCAGGAGATCCCCACCTATGATGCCCACGGCGAATCCTGCATGACAACGCTCGAATACCTCGGCGCCCTCAACGACGCCGCCGACCTCGAGAAATCCCTCGGCGACCCGCTGCTTTCTACTCGCTACCAGGCCCGCGCCGCCCACGTCCGCACCGGCATCCATGATAAGTGCTGGTCAGCCTCGCGCGGCCTCATCGCCGAAACTCCAGACCAGAAAGCCTTCAGCCAACAAGCCAACATCATGGGCGTGCTCTATGACGTGATCCCCAAAGACCGCCAGCAGGAGGTGTTGCGAAAGATGCTCGCCATCGATCCCGGCACCACTCCGGACGGCGTGCTGAGCGCATCCTACTATTTCCGCTTCTACCTGGCTCGCGCTCTCGATCACGCCGGCATGGCCGACGAGTACCTCAACTCCATCGGCCCCTGGCGCAAGCTGCTGCCGCAGCATTTCAGCACCTGGCCTGAGGTTCCCGGCAACACCCGCTCCGACTCGCACGCCTGGAGCGCCCACCCGATCTACGACTTTTTGACGCTGGTTGCCGGCATCGAACCAGCCAGCCCAGGCTTCGCAACTGTTCGTATTGCACCGCATCTCGGGGCATTGCCTTCGCTCACGGCAACCTTCCCGCATCCACAAGGAGAGCTCAAAGTTGAGTACCACTGGACCCCTTTGCACCCAGATCCGGGAATTAGGGGCGGGACTACTTTCCATGCGGACATTACCCTGCCTGGCACGCTCACTGGAACATTCGAGTTCGGCGGACGAGGCTGGCCGCTGAAGCCGGGCAGCAACCGAATCGAGATTCCTATGAAATAAGACGGGTGGGCAATTCCGCCAGGCGACTCGCCAGTGGCTGCCAAGAGTCTCAAAATCCGCTGTAAGACAATTGTCTTACAGCGGGTTCTTGCCCCCGACTTAACTGCAAAATCGATATATCAATGGGGAAACACCGTTTCCCAACCTATAGAAAACGTGCTACAACTCCAACATGGCAAAGGGTAAGGTTTCTACGCCGCCAGGGCACGTCAACCTGAGGATGCTCGCCGAGCATCTGGAGCTTTCGCAGACCACTGTTTCGCTGGTCCTGAACGACTCGCCTTCCGCCAAGTCCATCCCCCAGGAAACCCGCGACCGAGTCACCGAGGCCGCTGCCCGCCTGAATTACCGGCCCAACTACTTCGCCCGCTCGCTTCGCCAAAGCAAATCCATGAGCGTTGGCGTTCTGGCGCCAGATTTAAGCGAAGGCTATTTCACCCGCGTCATGAGCGGCGTTGTCCAGGAGTTGACCGCAGCCCATTATTTCTACTTCACCGCCTGCCACGATTGGAAACGCGAACTGATCGAGAAATATCCACGCATGCTTGTCGAGCGCGCCGTTGACGGCTTTCTGCTTCTCAACACTCCCGCCGACAACATTGAAGTTCCTGTGCCGGTCGTAGCGATCTCGGCTCACAGCGCAATTGAAAACGTGACCAATATTGTCCTCGACCATCATCTGGCCGTCGAACAGGCGCTAGCTCACTTGTATTCGCTTGGCCATCGGCGCATCGCCTTCATGCGCGGCCCGCATGCCATTCCCGATTCCGACTACCGCTGGGAAAGCATCCAGCAGGTCGCCCAGGAAATCGACCTCAAAATCGATCCCGCCCTCGTCATCCGCATCGATTCAGAAGGTTGGTCCATGAAGGACAATTACCATCCCATGGCTCCTGAAATTGGCTTCAAGCCCATGCAAAGCCTGCTGGAAAAGACCCGCGACTTCACCGCCATTTTCTGCTTCAACGACATCGCCGCCATCGGAGCAATTCGCGCCCTGAAAGACGTCGGCCTCGCCGTTCCGGGAGACGTTTCCGTCGTAGGATTCGACGACATCCAATCCGCCGCCTACTCCACGCCCTCGCTCACCACTGTCCGTCAGCCCCTCACCGAAATGGGCCAGCGCGGCGCACAGATATTGCTCGAACGGATCGCCAATCGCGAGAACGGATTCCCAGCCGAAATAGTAATGGCCCCGGAGCTGGTGGTTCGCGAGTCGACGGGCCCCGCAAAAATCTAACAACCCAATCATCCGCAGAAAGATTCGAACCATCGGCTAAGGTAGACCTGCGCATGCGCCTCGCCGCAATAGTGTCGTGCATGCGGAGCGTTAGCAGCCTCTTTCGTCCATTTGAAAATCGTCAGTTGCGCATCGCTGCAATGGATCGCGATCCAGTGCGTCGGATTGTCGCTCTCTTCCCCACAAATTTCACACTTGTAAATAGTTCCAATCATCGCTCACCCTCCAGAGATTCAGATCTCGAACATCAGCAAAACTCGCTGCCTCGCCGCCACCAGCCAGCCGCGTCCAACCCATCGCACGCTCAATGCAGTTCACCACCTTCAATCAATCGCTTCGCAACCAGGGCCGAACCAGGCTTGTTCAAGTGGTCCGCGTCGTCCATCAACGGTATATCGTGAGCATCGTCGGCGAATTGAACACAGCCTTTTCCATCGCACACGGCCTGATAAAGCGAGACATACGGCACATGCCATTTGTTCGCCGCCAGACTTTGCATTTGCGCATCCATTTGAGGCGATAGTGAAACCAGATGCCGATTCGCCAAATCCGGTTTATTCCACGCGATCGAAAACGCTAGAAGGCGCGGCAAAGGCGCATCGTACTCCGCAACCGGACCAACGACAATCACGGGAACCTGATGCTGTGTGGCCCAGTCAATCGTCTCTGTCAGGCCAGCCATATCGCCCGGATGCCACCGCGCCTGGAGCATCAGCGCCTGCACCTTGTGCGATAGCAAATAGTTCCGAAAGATATAGTCCATTTCCTGTTTGCATTCCGATGTGCCGCCGGGATGAAGCAAGGGCCTGCAGTTCCACACACTGACCAGGAGAATACGATCTTCCGGCAGCGACACCTGAAGGCCGGTCGAAATCGCCAGCGCGTGGCTATCGCCAACCAGCAGGTAATTCTTCTTCTCCGCCTCCAGTTGCAGGCATTTGTCGGTGCCCAGGACCTCGGACCGGTTTTCCCTCGTGATGGAACATTCACCCAAACGTCCGAAGGTTGGCGCTTCGTGTTTCGAGAGAACGGATGCGACTTTTACGGCCTGCGCGGGAAAGCGTCCAGTGAAGCCGCCCGCGAAAATCACCGTCCCCGAAAACGCGATGAGAGCAAACATAACCGCTGCCGACATCACAAAAAGCGGCCGCCGGGTTATTCGCAGTGGACGGCTCCGGAATGGTCGCTCAACAAATCTCCAAGATAGAATCCCCAGCACCAGCGACGCCACGATTTCAAAGACCATGTCAAACCGAAAAGCCGGGAGGCCCGCAACCCATCGTTGCGGCAATATGTCATTCAAGTTAACCGAGAAGCCCATCGAGTGCAGAATGATCACCGGCCAATGCCAGAGGTAGAGGGAGTAGGAAATCAGTCCGATAAAAACCACCGGGCGCCAAGCCAACACGCTGCCAACGAGCGAAGGGCCAAACTCGCCGGCCCCAATGATCAGCATCGAACCAACGCACGGTGCCAGGGCAGCCAATCCTGGGAAAGGTGTCTGCGTGGTATAGAAGAAAATCGAATAGCAGATCAATGCCATTCCCACTAGCGTGGCAATATTTCGCAACAGACTTGAATGCAATCGCGGAAACATGCCCAGCGAGAGCATGGTCCCCAACAACAGTTCCCAGGCGCGCGTATAAGGCATATAGAACGCGGTCGACGCGTCATAGTGAACCGTGACCACACTCGCCACGAGTGAAATTACGAACAAGACCACCACGCCAACCCGCAGGCGGGTGGGGAAAAAGCGGCGAATGATCACCAGAAAAATCGGAAACAGGATGTAGAACTGCTCTTCAACTGCCAGCGACCAGGTATGAAGCAAAGGGTTCGACGTAGGTGAATCGAAGTACCCCGAATGCTGCCAGAAGTAGAAGTTGGAAGTCGAAGTTGTGGCTGCCAGCAAAGACTTCGCAAAATCGACAAACTCGGTCGGAAGGAGAAGAAAGCTAGCGAGAATGCTGAACACAATCAGCATTCCAAACAGAGCGGGAAAGATTCGCCGGATACGGCGCTCATAGAAACCTAGAACTGAAAACCGCGAAGCCGCAATCTCTGAAAAAACGATTGCGCTGATCAGGTAACCAGAAATAACAAAGAAGACATCGACGCCAACGAACCCGCCCGGCGTTGGGAATCCCCCCACATGAAATGCCAGCACGCTCAAAACAGCTACAGCCCTGAGACCATCAACATCCGGCCGGTACTTAATGCCGACCTTCTTATTGGGAACTTCGTTCATCCGCTATTCCTCATTTTTTGCTCCCTCCATCAAGAACGTCTCAAATCCCTTGGAAATCCCCCTGTTATTCCAGCATCTGCAAATCCAGCGGCTCCACAATCATCCACTCCATCGCGCGCACCCGCTCCAATGCCCTCTTCAGCGCCGAGCTCTTGCAAGGCTCCACAGTCACGACAAACGGCAACGCATCCTGCGGAAACCCCGGCTTCTGCACAATCGCGCGGATGTTGATTTTCTCCTCAGCCAGCGCCCCTGTAATTGCCGCCACAATCCCCGGCCGGTCCTTCACTAGAAAGCGGACGTAATGCGGCACCTCGAACTCCCCGCTCACCTTCGCCGGAGCCGATGGAATCTCAACCCGCCGCGATCCGTGAGCCAGTGCCAACAGATCGCTCACCACCGCAACAGCAGTAGGGTGTCCACCTGCCCCATGCCCCGAAAACACAACGTCCCCGCCATAATGGCCGCTGAAGATCACCATGTTTTCAGTCCCGCGTGACCAAGCCAGCGGAGAGCGCGCCCCCACCAGCATCGGACCCACCGTCGCAGCCACCTGTCCCCTTGATTGCTCCGCGCGCGCCACCTGGCGAATAGTGCAGCCCAGGTCACGTGCGTAGCTGAAGTCAACCGCCGTGATCGTCGTGATTGGCCGCGGCACGATCTCTTCCGGATCAACCTCCAACCGCAACGCCAGCCGCATCAGAATCGAAAGCTTGGCCCGCGCGTCAAAGCCGCCCACGTCCTCCGTCGGATCAGCCTCCGCATACCCCGCTGCCTGCGCTTCAGCCAGCACCGCGGCGTAATCCTCGCCATCCTCCATCTTGCTCAAGATGAAGTTGCACGTCCCATTCAGAATCCCTTCAATGCGCTCGATGCGATCTCCAGCCAGCCCTTGCTCCAGACCTGGAATCACCGGAATTCCGCCTGCCACTGCCGCGCCATATTTCAGGTGACCACCCTTTGCCGCCGCCAGCCGCTCCAGTTCCACTCCATGAAAGGCGATGAGCTTCTTATTCGCCGTCACCACGCTCTTGCCCGCGTCCAGGGCTTTGCGCACCCAGCCGCCCGCCGGTTCAAGTCCTCCGGCCAACTCCACCACCACATCCACATCTGACTGGAGCACTGCGTCCGCATCCTCGCTCCACACCACGTCCGCCCCAGCCCAATCCACGCGCTTTCGCTCCACGCCGCGATTGAACACATGCGTCAACTTCAGCCCGTGCGGCTGAGACTCAGTCAGAATCCGCGCCACCGAGCTGCCCACCGTTCCAAATCCAAACAGCGCAATCCGCAGCGGCCCTTGCCTGCGCGATAACGACTCACTCACTTCAGACACCGGCATTCCCTCGCTTGCATCAATCGAAAGCTGAATAACCAGATGATACCTGACCACCACCTGTCATTCCCTTAAGTCGGGCTCGTGTTTCTTCCCCATGGCAAGTTAGGACGCCACAAACTCATGTACCATAAATCCCAGATGCGTCGCGCTCTCTCTATCCTCCTGGTTCTCGCCTTCAGCCTCGGTCCCCTCGCGACCACGCTTGAGGCCAGCGAAGACGCGCACGTACCCGCTTGCTGCCGCCGTCTTGGAGCCCACCACTGCGTCCAGTCGATGGCAATGGCCTCCGATCCCGCATCCAGCCAACCCACATTTACCGCCCCCAGATCCTGCCCAGCATTTCCCGATTCCACAGTCGCCAGAATTTCCGCACCACATGCGATAGCGAACGCACAGGCCAGCTTACCCGCTCTTACTGAGCAGCCTCATGCCCCGACGGCTGCCCCCGCCGCTGCCCAACTCAGCCAGACCGGCACCCGCTCAGGCCGTGCGCCTCCCGCCAGCTTTTTCTCCTAAGAGTCCCCGCAAATTCAAATCGCATTTATGTCTGCGCCTCTCAGTGCGCGGACCTATGCATTTGTCCCGTCTTAGCCGCGGAAGCCGCACCCATCTTTGAGGCTCGTTCTCCCATGCGCCGTGTCTTTATAGTTGTTACCGCATTCATACTCATGGCGGGATCCATCCCCGCAAACGCCACCGTCTTCGCCACCGTCCATGGCGTCGTCCACGATCCCGAACACCGCCCCATTGCCGGCGCGATCGTCACCCTGCAAGCCGTCGATTCCGCCTTCGTCATCACCACCAAAACCAACTCCGAAGGCGAATTCGATCTCCGCCAGGTTCCCATCGGTATCTACAAACTCAATATCTCAGCCACCGGCTTTGCCACCACTGAGCAGCCCCTCACCATCGCTTCCGGAACCAACCCAATCATCCACATCCCGCTCGCCGTCGCAGCCTCCGCCCAGACCGTAGTTGTTCAAGGATCTCAGTCCTCCATCTCCTCTTCTGATTCCGTAACGCCCACCACCCTCATCTCCCGCGAAGACATCGAGCAGACCCCCGGAGCCAGCCGCACCATCGGTATGGAGATGATCACCAACTACGTCCCCGGCGCATATATGACTCACGACATGCTCCACATGCGCGGCGGTCATCAAACCAGTTGGCTCATCGACGGAGTAGCGATTCCCAACACCAAAATCGCCTCCAACGTTGGCCCTCAAATCGACCCCAAAGACATCGACTCCCTTGAAACCCAGCGCGGCAGCTACTCTTCCGACGTAGGCGACCGCACCTACGGCGTCTTCAACGTTCTGCCGCGCAATGGATTCGAACGCGACCACGATGGCGAAGTCCTAGTCTCAGCCGGCAACCTTTATACCGGCGAGACACAAGTCTCACTCGGCGATCACTCATCCGCAACAGCATGGTATGCCAGCCTCACTGGCTCTCGCGCCGATTACGGCCTCGCTACTCCGGTCGCATCCATTTCTCACGACGCAACAAACTCTCAAAGCGGCTTCGTCTCGCTCATTCGCAACCAGAGTCCTAAGGACCAGCTGCGCATCGACGCCCAATATCGCCAGGACTATTTTCAAATTCCCTACGATCCCAATCCCAATGACTGGGAGCAGGCCAGCCAGTATTACGAATCTTTCGGACTGCGCGATCGCCAAACCGAGCGCGACTCATTCATCATCGCCAACTGGGTCCACACCCTCTCTCCCAAGGCGTTGTTTTCCTTCGCGCCCTTCTACCACGTCAACCAGGCCAACTACGATTCACCCGCGAACGACAAGCCCGTCGCCACGACATGGCATCAAGGCTCGAACTACATCGGCGGCCAAGCCGACCTCCACGCCGACGCCGGAGCCAACAATTTCTCCGGCGGCATATACACCTTCTATCAAGCGGAGAACGACCTCTTCGGCGTGTTAGTCAACGACGGCACCGCGGCCTCCGAGCCCAACACCAGCGCCCAGGCCGGCGCAGCTCTGGTCGAAGGCTATGTCTCCGATCACCCGCGCCTGGGAAAGTACATCACCCTGCTCGGCGGCATGCGTTTCTCCAGCCTTCATGCGGGCTTGGACGAGTCCGCAACTTATCCGCGCATTGGCGCAACTGTCGAAATTCCGCGCCTCCACTGGGTCCTTCGCGGCTTCTATGGACACTTTTTCCAGCCCGCGCCACTTGAAACCGTCTCCAGTTCCGCGCTCAACTACGCCGGCAGCCTTCCATCCGGCGAGGACACATTCACGCCCATCCCATCGGAGCGTGACGAAGAACATCAATTCGGTATTCAAATCCCGTACAAAGGCTGGTTTCTCGACGTCGCAACCGTAAAAAATCGCGTCAACAATTTCCTCGATCACTCGTGCATTGGCGAGTCGAACGCCTGCTTCCCCATCGCCGTCGACGGAGCATTGGTTCGCGCCTGGGAGATGACGCTTCGCTCCCCGCAGCTTGCCCACATCGGCCAATTCCATGTCACGTATTCGAACCAGATAGCCGAGCAGCGCGGCAATATTATTGGCGGCTTCACCTGCAGCATCAGCACTGATCCTGCTTGTGACCTGGGCTTCGACTACACTCCCGTGGACCACGACCAGCGCAACACACTCAACACCGGCCTCACCGCCAGGCTGCCGTTGCACACCTGGTTTTCCACCAACGTCTATTACGGTTCAGGCTTTTCCAACGGTTTGGCCGACGCCAATCAAGGCCCATACAACGGCCCATATCTGCCCGTCCACACCACCTTCGACGCATCGGCAGGCCACGCCATTGGTGAACGCTGGAAGCTAGCCGTCAACGTCGTCAACGTCACCAATCACCGCGTCCTCCTCGATAACTCCATCACCATCGGCGGCTTCCATTACAACGATCCAAGACTAGTCTCCGCAGAAGTCCGCTACCGCTTCCACTTCTAGCACAAGGAACACAAGGTTAGTCCCAGAATAAATCTGTCATCCTGAGCAGCCTGACTCGCCGCGTCGAGTTACATCTCCCATGAACCGCACGCCATTGGCACCAAAAATCCTCCGTGCCCCGTTCTTGCGCCATTTTCTGGCGCTAGGGCGGGAGACGACGAACCCCAACCGGGGCCCTGTTCACCAGGAGCGAAGCGTACTTCAGCAGAGTGGATGGACTTGCCCTTTCTCTTCCTCTCGATGCCCGAGTGCCCCATACCTCGCCTCTGAGATATGGGGCGCACATCTTTTTCAGAGCATCTACTTCAACCGAGCCGTATGCGAAAAGCTCACTGCATCTTTCCGAGGAGCAGCCCAGGCTTCATAACTATTAAACAGAAATTGCCCTCCCAGCAGCAGCAACCAAACCCAAAGCGCGAACCTCAGTGGCCTGCGTGGAATATGCGTGCTGAGCAACGTTCCACTTATAGCGCCGACCACGCCCCCAGCTATCAATTGCAGCAATAACTCAGTGTTCGACGTGTGCGAGAACCAATGAGCGCCGCTCCCAATCAGCGAAACAATAAAGCCGAATGCAATGTCTGTTCCCACCACCTGCGCCGGCAGCAGTCGCGTAAAGCTCAGCAGCGCCGCGGAGCCCAGTGCGCCCGCTCCTGCCGAAGAAAATCCTACTTCAGCACCCACCGGAAGCATCAGCCACGCAAGCCACCGGCTCCGGTCCCGCGTCTCCGTATTCGCCTTGATTGGTTTGAATGAATGTGCGATTTGCCACCCGGCCGTCGTCACAAGAATCGAGCCCAGCAGAGCATTCATCAGATTCTGTGACCCCGAACTGACCAGTTGCTTCAGGAACAACGACCCGATCACAACCCCCGGCAACCCGCCCGCCAACATGTATGCAAGAGTCCGCCATGACACGTTGCGGCGAATGATTTGCGATGGCACCAGAATCAGTTTCACTGCCGTCGAGAACATCAGCCCGATGCCAACCGCAACCTGCGCAGGAACCCCCAGAAACAGCACCAGAACCGGCACCGTAATAGTGCCAGCACCAACCCCGGTAAGCGCAATGAACAGCGCGATGGTGAACCCTATCAGGTACGGCATACAATCAACTCCATTCCGTTTCGCGCTCGCTTCAATCGGTTCCCGCGGCCTGAATATGAATCCCGCATTCAACCTTGCGTCCTGCCCATCGCCCTGACCGCGGATCGCCCCCATCCAATGGAAGTGAAGTACATGGTTCGCAGCCGATCGACGAGAATCCCCGCTCGTAGAGCGGCAATAACGGAATCGAGAGTTTCTCGCACGCGTACCAAACATCGCGCGTTGTCCATGCGGCAAGCGGCGCAAGCTTCAGCACCTGCTTACCGCCCGGCAGTGCAAACAACGCCGACTCTTCAAGCGCAGCCCGACTCTTCGCCTGCTCGCGCCGCAGCCCCGTAAGCCACACGCGATAACCCGCCACAGCCTTGAACAGCGGTTCGACCTTCCGCAACTTGCAACATTGATCAGGAGCAATTTGATACAGCAGTCCATGCTCGGCTTCCTGCTCCACAACCGTTTTTTTCGGAAGCAGGTTGATCAAATTGAGTCCCCAGTCGACGGCAATCCTGTCCCTGTATTCATAGGTCTCGCGAAAGTGGTAGCCGGTATCGAGAAAGAGGACCGGAATGTTCGCATCCAGCTCAATGGCAAGCTTGGTCAGCAACACATCTTCCGCCTGAAAGCTGCATGTGAGACAAACATCTCCGCGCCCCGTAATCTCCCGCGCCAGCAGCGACCGAACCGCTTCCAGCTTCGTTGCAATCTCTTCCTGAATCTCAACTGCACTCATCACAATCCAGCCCTCTCCGTGTCGTAAAGAATTCCCGCTTCGTGAAGCAGCCGATGCACACCCGCCACCACTGCGCCAGGATTTGTCGCATCCTGAATCAGCTGCCGTCCTCGCATCTGGACGACAAACTGTTCGCTATCATTCGCGGTCACTTCAAGCACCAGCAGGCCAGCCTCTGCCTGCAGGCGAACAAGTCTTTCGATCAGTCCAGGGTGCTCCGCAAACGCCGTGTCATTCGTATTGATCCGCTGCATGATGACACCGGCCGTGAACAGCGAGCGCTCGATCAGGTCAATCAACTCCGCAGGCCCGCTCAACGCAAGCACACCGCCCTCATGCCCCCACCGCGCAGCGCGCTCGTCAGCGGTCACCGGGCCGGAGACCAAAGCCGCATCGTCTTCGCCATCCGAAGTATCCGCGCCAACAGAAGTGATCATGCCCGCCGCAACTGTGCTGTTAGTCGAAGCGTCGATCAGAATGAATGCTCCAGTGGCACGATTCTCCGCATAAACATCCACCGCAATTGGGCGCAGCAACTCAATTGCGACCGTCCCAATCGCATTCATCTCCAACGCGTCGACAGCCTCGTGCGCAAGCGTCCCAATATTCGTGCGATGCCCGATCGAAACAACGAAGGCAGGCACAGTATGGCTCGTATGCTTGAGCAAATAGCGATGGTTCAGCATCATCGGCCGCTGATCCATCCACACCAGTGCAGCACCAATGTGTCGCGTCACCGCGGGCTTCAAATGCTCCGAAGCAATCAAATCGCCCCGGCTTATATCAAGCTCGTGATTCAGAACCAGAGTCACAGACTGCGGCGCATGCGCCTCCGCAAGATCGCCATCGAATGTAACGATCCGCTCGACCTCCGCGCTCCGCCCGGAAGGCAGCACAGTAATCTTGTCACCCGGTCGCACGGTACCTGAAGCAATCTGCCCAGCGAAGCCGCGAAAGCTATGACTCGGCCGAATCACGCGTTGCACAGGAAATCGAAACGGCTCGTTCTGCGTTCCTCGGGAGGCCGGAACAGATTCCAGCAGTTCAAGCAGCGATGGCCCTGTATACCACGCCATCGTATTTGTCCTATGCACAACGTTGTCGCCCTTCAGCGCGCTGACCGGCACGAAAATGGCCTCCACCGCGTTCCCTGTATCGGCAGCAATTTGGTTCAACACCTCGGAAAAATCGCGTTCAATCCCTCTGAAACTGGCCTCATCGTAGCCGATCAGGTCCATCTTGTTTACCGCGACCAGAACATACTTCACCCGCAGCAATGACGCAATGTAAGCATGCCTCCGCGACTGCACAAGCACACCCTTCGCGGCATCGATCAACACCACCGCTGCATCCGCCGTCGAAGCTCCAGTAGCCATGTTGCGCGTATATTGCTCATGCCCCGGCGTATCCGCGATGATAAATTTCCGCCGCGCCGTCGAAAAGTAGCGATAAGCCACATCGATCGTGATTCCCTGCTCACGTTCCGCGCGCAAACCATCCGTCAGCAATGCAAAATCAATCTCTCCCGGAGCAGTTGTTCCCTTCCCCTCGATCGATCGCACCTGATCTTCATAGACAGACTGCGTGTCATAAAGCAGCCGCCCAATCAGCGTTGATTTTCCGTCATCCACGCTGCCCGCAGTAGAGAAGCGAAGCAGATCCTTCCCTCGCTCCTGCTCCAGAAACTCATCGATCGAAAAATTAGGCATTGTCAAAGAAGCCATTCAGAAATACCCCTCCCGCTTCTTCAACTCCATCGACCCTTCCTGGTCGTGATCAATAGCTCGATTAGCTCGCTCCGATGAACGAAACGAAATCAGCTCTGCAATAATGTCCGGAATCGTCTCCGCATCCGACCGGATAGCCCCCGTGCAAGGACTGCACCCTAGCGACCGCAACCGCGACTTCACCATCACTGGCCGTTCGCCAATGCGCGCAACAAAATCCTGCTCAATCGGCAACAGCCCATCCCCGCGCACAAACATCGGCCGCTCCTTCGCAAAATAAAGGTCCACTACCGGAATGTTCTCCTGATGGATGTATTGCCACACGTCCATCTCAGTCCAATTTGAAAGCGGAAAAACACGAATGCTTTCCCCCGGATGGATGCGCGCGTTATATAAGTTCCATAACTCGGGTCGCTGGTTTTTCGGGTCCCACTGTCCCGCACTATCGCGGAAAGAATAGATTCGTTCCTTCGCTCGAGACTTTTCCTCATCGCGCCGAGCACCACCAAACGCCGCATCGAAGTTGTAATGCTTCAAAGCATCCAGCAGCGCCTGCGTCTTCAACAGGCCGCAGCACCGCTTGGTATCAAGCGCAATCGGATTAGTCCCCGCCGCGATCGCAGCCTCATTCCGCCACACCAGCAATTCCGCGCCCACCGTGCGTGCCATCGCATCGCGAAACGTCAGCATCTCCGCAAACTTGAATCCCGTATCGATATGCAGCAGCGGAAACGGAATCGGTCCGGGAAAGAAAGCCTTCTGCGCCAGCCGCAGCATGACAGAAGAATCCTTGCCGATCGAGTAAAGCATCACCGGCCGCTCGAATTCGGAAGCCACTTCACGCAGAATATGAATGCTCTCCGCTTCAAGAAGCCGCAGATGGCTCAAGCGCGCAGCCGCATCGGAACGTTCCCGTTCAGACCGGCCCTTTGGCACCGGCGTTGAATGTGTTTCAGCTTGAGCTATCGGCATGACCACCTCTTAATTTCGAAGCCTCTCGGTTTCGAAGGTAGAAGCTGAAAGCCGGACCGACGCGTAGAAACATACCCGGCTATGCAGCAACGGGTTTGTCGTCTGGATCAGTTTTGCAGGAGATCGAAGACTAGAACAGGCACCCGTCGAAGATGTTCGACAGGCAACAACAAGACGAGCTGTGGGAAGCACGCACCATGTATTCGTTCATAGTACCAAAACGTCCTCGGACACACAATGCGCCGGGTGCTCCACATCTCGCTTTTGACATATCGGATTCAGCTCGTCCACACCCTCCAGGAATCGGAGCAATCAGCAAAACCAGCCCAAAAGGACTAAAGTGTATTTGGCGATATCGTCGGCCCGCGGCTCAAGCATTAACAACACACCCGTTCTCCAAGCCGCCCGGCCCCGAATCTCCAGCACGCACCGGAAAGCAAAGTGGGGTAAAACAATTGCACGAATCCATCGATTGGCCGCTACCGGCAAGGCCTCCAAGACCACGCCGCCGCGCGATCTTCCTCGTTCTCGTCGCCGTAGCTGTCATTGCCTTCTCCGCTCGCACAGCGCTCTCATACTGGGTCGACCTCCTCTGGTTTCGCTCCCTCGGCTATGCTGACGTTTTCTGGAAAGCGCGCAGCCTCGAATGGGGTATCTTTGCCGCCTTTGCCGTCATCACTTTCCTCTTTCTCTTCTGCGTCTTTTCCCTCCTCAAGCGGTCGCATTCCGATGACCTTCCCGACGACCACACCATCGTCATCGCTGGCAATCCCATCAAGCTCCCAGTGGCTCCCGTCCTTCGCGTTGTCGCGATCGCAGTCTCCATCGTCATTGCGCTCGCCACTGCCGCTGCCATGCAGGCGCAATGGACCACCCTCGCCCTTTTCTGGTATGCACCGGCCTCCGCAGCAGGAAGTGTATCCGATCCCATCTTCGCCAAGCCTCTCAACTTCTATCTCTTCACCCTGCCTGCCTTGCAACTCATCATCGGCTGGCTCCTGACTCTCGCCGTAATTTCCTGCATTCTCGCCGTCCTGTTCATACTCGTCACAGGGGGGACGCGCGCCCTCGCGGGCCGTTTCAGTGGCAACGTTCCACTTCCGTGGCGTGGACTCTCCATCGCAGTCGGCTTTCTGCTCTTAGTCCTGGCCTTCCGTGAGTATGTTGCCCGTTTCGAGTTACTCTTTGAACACCACACCGTTTTCGACGGAGTTACTTACACCGACGCGCATGTAACTCTCACCGGAATGTTATTCATCGCCGCCGCCTTCGCCATCGGCGCGCTTATAGCTATCCTCAGTGGCCTGTTCAAACCGCGAGGCCGCTCGCTTATCGCCGCCTTCCTTCCCGCCATATTCTGTTTTGTCATTGCCAACCTGATTGGCTGGTATGTAACAAGCTTCCTTGTCAAACCCAACGAGTTAGTTCGCGAGCAGCCCTACATTGCCTATAACATCCAGATGACTCGTCAGGCTTACGGCCTTGACTCCTTCGCGCAGCGGGAGTTTCCCGCTGAAACAACAGTAGGCGCAACCGACCCGGCCGAAAATCAAGCCACCCTTCAGAACATCCGACTCTGGGACGTAAATGCGCTCCAGGACACGCTCCGCCAAATCCAGGAAATTCGCACTTACTACGACTTTCCCGACATTGACATCGATCGCTACCAGATCGACGGCAAACTACGCGAAGTTATGCTGGCCGTCCGCGAACTTAATGTCGACAAACTCCCCGAAAGCAGCCGCAACTGGATCAACGACAAGCTCATTTACACCCACGGCTATGGCATAACTATGAACCCGGTCAATGGGTTCACTTCCGAAGGGCTGCCGACCCTGATGTTAAGCAATATGCCCGTCCAGAGCACAGTTCACGGCCTCGGAGTAACTCGCCCCGAAATCTACTTCGGCGAGATGACTAACACCGATGTCTATGTAAAAACGCGCCAGCAGGAATTCAATTATCCTGAAGGCCAAAGCAATAACCTTACCTCCTACGAAGGCAGCGGTGGCATCGAACTTGGTGGATATCTGCGCCGCCTTCTCATAGCATTTGAACGCGGAGATATCGCCAAACTTCCCTTCAGCGACGATGTAACTCCCCAGAGCCGCATCCTCATGCGCCGCAACGTTCGCGATCGCGTCGCAGCCCTGGCCCCGTTCCTCACTTACGACCAAGACCCCTACATCGTAGTTGGCGACGACGGCCGTCTCTCCTGGGTCATGGACGCATTCACCTCATCCGACACTTACCCTTATTCAGCCCATCGCAGTCTCGACGGCGTCCCTCTCAACTACATGCGCAACAGCGTCAAAGTGGTCATCGATGCATACGATGGAACCACCACCTTCTATGTCTTCGATAACAACGATCCCATCCTCGCTGCCTATCGCGGAATCTTTCCCAGCCTCTTCAAAGATGCCTCTAACATGCCCTCGTGGCTCCGCATGCATGTCCGCTATCCCGAGTTATTGCTCAGCCTGCAAGCCGAGGTCTATGGCCTCTATCACATGACTAACCCCGAAGTCTTTTACAATCGTGAAGACCTCTGGACCGTCGCCACAGAGACCGGTATGGCCCAGGGAGGCGAGCAAACAACGCAGCCCATGCAGCCTAACTTCGTACTTATGAAATTGCCCGGCGAAGACGGCCTCGAGTTTGTCGAGATACTCCCCTTCACTCCAGCCAATCGCAATAACCTCATCGGTTGGATCGCGGGCCGCAGCGATGGCAGCCACTACGGCACGTCCGTCGTATACGACTTCCCAAAAACAAGATTGGTCGATGGCCCACAGCAAATCGAGGCCCGCATCGATCAGAATGCACAGCTCTCGGGCCAACTCACTCTCTGGAATCAACAAGGCTCACATGTCCATCGCGGCAGCCTGCTTGTCATTCCGTGCGGACGCGCGTTGCTCTATGCCGAGCCGATTTACCTCCAGGCGGAACGCAGCCCCATGCCTGAACTGCGTCTCGTCGTTCTCGCTCTTCAAGACAAGCTTGCCTATGCCCCAACGTTCGAAGCAGCGCTTGCGTCGTTATTCGGTTCTGAATCTTCATCCCTGAGCGGAAGCGAATCCACACGAATCGCGCCAGAAGCAGCGGGCCAACCTCAACCTGTTGAAAATCTCAAGTCCCTCATAGCCCAGGCCGGCAAGGACTTTTCCGACTACCAACGCCTTACTTCCGAAGGCAAGCTATCCGAAGCCGGGCAGAAACTCGATGATCTCAAGCACACCCTCGACAAACTCAACGCACTTCCAAAGTAGCAACAAATATCGTCGGCCCCAAGGCTTCGATTCTCTCCCCATCGACGCCGCCCGCTAACTTGCTAACTTGCTAACCACGTGCAGCGTGGGCTAACTTGCTGCATTTTCCAAACAAATGTCTGGGCTTCCAATCGAAACCGTTCACGTTACAGAATCACTGCAATCACATCTATTGCTAGATAGGGTATTCGCTGTCTCGAATATCCATGCGTTAACAAGTCAACCAAGAAACGTAATACTCCCCGGACTTCCAACCGCCGTGTACTGTCCCGTAAAGGCCAACAGACCAGTATCGCGATGAATTCTGAAACAAGTAATACTGTCGCTCTTCCGATTGCAGGCATACAAAAAATTACCGCCGGGGTCGATCCTGCACTGCCCAGGATAGTCCCCCATCGTCGATGTTTCACCAGCCCATTTCAACTTACCGTCAGGTTCAATAGAAAACACCGCTATCGTGTCATGCAGACGATTTGCAGCATAAAGAAATTTCCCGTCCGGTGATACAAGAATCTCCGAAGCGAAGCTTGTCCCCGCGAATCCGGCGGGCAAAGAAGAAACCGTCTGCTGCGCGGTAAGCAAACCAGCCGACACTTCGTAATGGAAGAAAACAATGTTGGAAGCCTCTTCCTGAATCGCATACAGCCAATGTCCGTTTGGATGAAAAGCGAAATGACGAGGCCCATCCCCGGAAGGCAGCGATACAAATCTTGCGCCATCCGAGGGCCCAAGCTTCCCCGCGCTGATGTCGAACCGATAGCTATAGATCCGATCCTGTCCCAAGTCAGTCGCCAACACAAATCTCCCCTGCGGATCAGGCGCAATCATATGTGCGTGCGGAGCATCGTGCCCACTAACAGCAAAGCTGCCCAACGGAGCATCGGTCGCCTGTGTACTTCCTAAATGAGTACCATCGCGATGAACGTCAGTAGCCGCCCCCAGCACTCCTCCATCCAGAATCGGCAAAACAGCCACCGTCCCACCACCATAATTCGCCACGAACGCAAATTTCCCCGAAGCATCGATGATCAGATAGCAAGGCCCCGCGCCCTCCGAGCTCACGACATTCAGCGCCGTCAAATCGCCGCTTGCCTCATTAATCGAAAACGCGCTCACCGAACCGCTACCGTCTCGATAGTTATCGACTTCATTCACCGCATATAGATACTTTTTTGAAGGATGAATGGCAATCCACGAAGGATTCGGAGTCTTAGCCACTAACTTGCGGCGCGATAACTGCCCCGTTGCCGCATTCATTTCGAGCAAATAAATTCCCTCCCCATCGCTACCTCCGCCAACTGCCCCAGTATAAGTACCCACATATGCGCAATACCTGCTCCCCTTAACACTTCGCGAGGCATTCTGGGCGATTCCTAGCGCTGAATGGCCAAGAGCAACTACCCCCGCACTCTTCAAAAAGACGCGGCGACTAAACCCCGACCGCATAACTCCACCACTCATCTCATCCATCCTTGTCGAAAACGATCCATAACTTAATTAACCTGAGAATCCCCGTGCATCAAACTCAAACAACAAATGACAAACCCACAGTGAGAATCAATGCGGTAACCGAGATGATCGTTTCGCACACCGACCAGGTCTTGATAGTCTGCGCCACGCTCATGTTGAAGTACTCCTTCACCAGCCAGAATCCTCCATCATTTACATGCGAGAAGATCAGCGACCCAGCCCCTGTTGCAATCACCAACAGTTCCGAATGAACGCCCGTTCCATGCAAGGCGATCGGAGCCACGATTCCGGCCGCCGTAGTCATAGCCACCGTAGCCGACCCGGTAGCCAGCCGCATCATAGCCGCCAACATCCACGCCAACAGCAGAAGCGGAACATGGCTGTTCAACGCGACCTTAATAATTGCCTCAGAAACACCGCTATCCTGCAGAATTCGCCCAAACCCTCCACCCGCGCCCACCAGCAGCGTAATCGTAGCCGTGGGCGCGAGACACTCATTACTGAATCGTAAAATCGTCGCACGCGAAAAACCCCTCATCCGGCCAAGCGTAAAAAAGCTTAGCAGCACGCCAATCAGCAAAGCCATATCGTCGTTGCCGACAAGATGCAGTCCCTCATTCAAAGCGGTGCCCGGCGCGGACATCCCATCCGCCCAACTCCCCACCAACATCAGGATGACAGGAAACAAAATCGTAAAGAGCGTAAGCCAGAACCCGGGCAAACTTCGTTCCGGCCCGTGATCCACGAACTCCGCTGCCATTGGGTTTTCCACCGGCAGATTGATATGCGGAGCAATCAACTTTGCGTACAGCGGGCCAGCAATCACCGCCGTGGGCAAACCCACGAGCAATGCGTAGAAAATAGTGCGCCCCACATCAGCCTTGTAAATCGTCACAGCAAGCAGCGCCGCAGGGTGAGGCGGCACCAGCCCATGCACCACTGAAAGCCCAGCAACCATCGGCAGGCCGACAACAATAAGCGAAGTCCCCGTCCGCCGCGCAACAGTAAACGCAATAGGAATCAGCAGGACAAAGCCGACCTCAAAAAATGCCGGCAATCCAATCACCAGGCCAATCACCATCATCGCCCAATGAACTTTTTTCTCCCCAAAAAATCGAATAAGCGTATTGGCAATCCGGTCCGCCCCGCCCGATTCCGCCATCATCTTGCCCAACATTGTCCCCAGTGCAACAACAATTGCGATGTGCCCCAGCGTCGCACCCACGCCAGCTTCGAAAGAATGCACCACGGTAGAAAGCCGCATGCCCGTTGCTGCAGCCAGAGCAAGAGAAGTTAGTAGCAGCGTAATAAATGGATTCAGTTTGAAGACAGCAATCAGCACGATCAACCCGATCACTGCTACAAATGCCGCCGAAATTAAATACAAACTGTGCGGATCGATCATTGGCACATAGGAACTGCGGCTCCGTTCAGGCGGCTAAGAGCGCCGAATTGATAACTCTTCGATCATTGAATCCAGTTAGTCTTCCCACGAGAAACAAATTGTCCCGCCCTCGTTCCCGTTGCCCCCTCTGAGTTATAAGACAGTACACCATTCACCCATACAGCGGCGATTCCTTCTGCTTGGCGAATCGGATCAGCATAGGTAGCCGTATCAATAATCTTTTCCGCATCGAACAATACCAGGTCCGCACAATAGCCTTCGCGTATCAGCCCGCGCCCCGCAAGTCCAAAACGCTGCGCCGGCATACCAGTCATCTTATGAACCGCATCCGCCAATGTTATCAACCTTTCTTCGCGGCTATATCGCCCCAACACTCGCGGAAACGTGCCCCACAATCGCGGATGAGGGCGCGGATCGTTCGGCAATCCATCGGACCCAATCATCGTCGCCGGATGCGCCAGAATTCGTCTCATATCTTCTTCCGAAATACTGTGATAAATAGCTCCAGCCGGTTGCAACCGCCGAGCCGCATCAAGTTGATTTATACCCCAGTCCCTCGCAATCTCCGCCAGTGCCCGCCCCGCAACCTCGGAATGTGGCGTGCTCCATGTAATCGTTATTTCAACCCGCTCGTCGACCTGCCGCAGGTCAAGGGTACTTGAGCCCGCTGCGTATGGATAGCAATCGCAACCAATTCGCTGCCCAAGCCGCACTGCATTTAGCGCCCCTAATACTTCACCGCTTCGTCCCCAGTTAGCAATCCCAGCGCACTTCAAGTGCGAAACTATCACCGGCACTCTGCTCAATCTTCCAATCGTGAAGGCCTCGTCCATAGCATCGAGGATCGCATCCGATTCATTGCGCATATGCGTCGTGTACACAGCGCCTGCTGAAGCCAATGATTCCGCTAACGCCAACACCTCTTCCGTGGTTGCCGAATTCGCTGACAGATAAGCAAGTCCAGTGCTCAGTCCTAATGCCCCTCCATCGAGCGCCTCACTCAATTGACCCCGCATCCGCCCGATTTCAGCGTCAGTTGCAGCCCTGTCCAGCCGGTCCATATGATTATTCCGCAACGAGGTATGACCCACCAGCGCCCCCACGTTCACAGCCGGTCGCGCCTCACTTAACGCACTAACATACGACGAGAAAGTCGGGTACACAAAATCCTCAGCCGCGCCCAGCAAATTCATAGGATCCGCCAAATCGCCGCATAACTCGACAGGCGCCGCACTAATACCGCAATTACCCACAATCACCGTCGTCACGCCCTGAGATAGTTTCGCCAGCATCGCCGGCTTACGCACCACACAGATGTCGTCATGCGTATGAACATCGATGAACCCCGGCGCGAGCACCAGCCCTTCAGCATCCACGTCGGTCTCCGCAGTCAACTGAAGCGTTGGCCCAATCGCACAGATCCGGCCTTCACTAAGCGCGACATCGAGCATCTCCGCGGAGTCACCGCTCCCGTCCAGAACGCTCGCATTTCGAATCAGAATGTCGCAGCTTGGCATAGTATCTCGTCCAAAATATAGACTATAACTGTTAGGCATTCCAAACCTATTCGCTTCTTCTCATCGAAGGACCTGGAGATTCATTTGCTAAACAACGAAGAGCCCATCCACATGCGCCCCAATGCTTCCATCGACCCTCTGAACAAGGGCTTGGGGACCTTCGACCACCCGCTCGGCGCCAACGAAATCGCTCAACTGGATTGGAACCTTCTCCGCGAGGATCTCAGCCTGCCATCCGCAGTTCTGTATCAAGACAAGCTCCATCACAATCTAAATTGGATGAAGGAATTTATCTCCGCCTATGGGGTCAAGCTAGCCCCTCACGGCAAAACCACCATGGCCCCGCATCTTTTTCATCTACAACTCGAAGCCGGCGCGTGGGGAATCACTCTGGCAACTGCGCATCAGACGCAAGTCGCCTACACACACGGTGTGCGCCGCATTCTAATGGCCAATCAGTTAGTCGGCAAACAAAACATGACGACAATTGCGCGCCTGCTCCGCGATCCCGATTTCGAGTTTTATTGCCTCGTCGATTCGGCTGCACAGGTCCACCAGTTAGGCAGTTTTTATTCGGAGCTAGGGCTACGCCTAAATGTACTCGTCGAGTTAGGAGTTATAGACGGCCGCACCGGCGTTCGTGACAACGAACAGTTACAGGCCGTACTATCTGCCTTACCCAATTGGAAGCAATCAATCGCCCTTTGTGGCGTCGAAATCTATGAGGGCGTTCTCGCAGACGAGCAATCCATCCGCGTGCTTCTGCATCGCGCCGTTGAAGTCACCCGCAAGTTAGCCTCCGAAGATCATTTCCAAGGCGCTCCCATTCTCCTTTCCGGAGCAGGCTCGGCATGGTACGACGTTGTGGCTGAAATCTTTTCTGCCGCGGGATTAGGTCAGCCTGTCGATATAATCCTACGGCCTGGATGTTATCTAACCCACGACGTAGGAGCCTACCGCGAGGCCCAAGCAAGAATCCGTGAGCACAATCCTATTGCTCAGCAAATGACTTCCGGACTCTTGCCAGCCCTGCAAGTCTGGGCTTATGTCCAGTCAATTCCCGAGCCAGGCAGGGCCATCGTCGCGATGGGTAAGAGAGACGTCTCCTTCGACTCCGGCCTGCCCGTTCCTGCGATGCACTTTCGGCCCGGAGACTCGGCCCCGCAAGTAACTCCGCATCATTGGCTAGTTACAAAGCTCATGGATCAGCACGCATTCTTGCAGATTCATTCTGGCGACAATATTCGCGTAGGCGATATGATGGGTTTCGATATCTGCCATCCCTGCCTCACCTTCGACAAATGGCGAGCCCTGCCGATTTTGAATGCTGACTACCAAGTCACAGATATTGTCCATACCTTTTTCTAAGTTAGACCACTTCCGCCATTCACCACTCATAACTCAATAAATCAAATACTTCGCCCGCAGTGCCTCAAACTTCTCAAGGCTATCACGCCATTGCTCAGCCACACGGCGCGGATCCTGGCCAGCGACAATTGCACTTAAGGCCGCCTTATTCACCATAAGAGTATCCACTCCCGCAACCTTGTAATCGCCGGCATAGAGTTCTTGCAATGCGGCAGCAATTTCAATTCCTAACTCTGGCGCATCAAGCGCATTCCGATCGGTAACAACAATCTGAATTCCTCCACACTTCTCATGAGCATATTCCGAGTTATCCGGCGTAAACTCAATGGGAACAAAACGCACCCCGGCAATCTCGCGTGAGTTTAGATATTTCGCCAAATCTACCGAGGCTATCCATGGAGAACCAACTAACTCAAATGGCGTGTCCGTTCCCCTTCCAACCGATATATTCGAAGCTTCAATCATCCCAATTCCGGGATAGAGCATCGCGGCCGTCAAACTTCGCATGTTAGGCGACGGATTGACCCAAAGCCCGCCTGTTGAATCGAACCAATCGCCTCGAAACCACCCCTGCATCGGAACCACTGTCAGCTTCGCATGTATCCCGCGCTCCGCATTGAACATCTTCGCCAACTCGCCAATTGTCATCCCATGCCGCACCGGAGTCTGCCAATAACTGACAAACGATTCCCTGCCTCCATCGGCCGCCGGGCCTTGCACAAATGAGCCCCCAATCGGATTCGGACGATCCAGTACAACAATCTCTTTTCCATATTTCGCAGCGGCTTCCAGAAAATATCCGAGAGTAGTTTCGTAAGTGTAAAACCGCACACCAATATCCTGAATGTCGAAAACTATTACGTCCACCCCCGACAACGCAACCCCGGAAGGTCTCCGCTTCGCTTCCGTGTCTCCATAGACGCTGTAAATCGGCACACCCGTTGCGGCATCTTTTGTATCTGTGATTGCTGTCGTATCGACTTTCCCCGCGATCCCATGTTCCGGGCTAAAGATCGCACTCAACCTCACGCCAGGTGCTTTTGCCACCACGTCCACTGTCCGTTGACCATGCGCATCAACCCCAGTTTGATTCGTAACCAACCCCACTCTCACCGGATGACTTACATCAGCATGAATGTCGCGAAAACCGTGGGCTTCGAGCACATCGATCCCTGTCTTGACATCGCCATTGCGTGCGCTGATCCTGCGCGAGGCCGTCATCAATTCGTTGTATCCTGTGCTGTGCGCCTGCCGCATCTTGTCCTGTTCCGTTGCCGTAAGATCAAGCGCCTGCACCACCGCCGTAGCTACCTTTGCACGAAGCGAGACCGTAGTTTTTCCACCGTGTGGATGAACGGCATTAGTGAGAAGGATAATGTAACTATCAGTAACTGGATCGATCCACAATGAGGTTCCCGTAAATCCCGTATGTCCAAATGATCCAACCGGCAAAAACTCGCCGCGATTAACCGAAAAAGGCGAATCAATATCCCACCCCAGGCCGCGAAGCACAGTTGCATTCGGCGGTTGCTGCGGTGACGACATCTTATCGACCGCAGATCTGCTCAGGACCTTGAAACCACTTAAAAAGTCCTCCGCAAACAGAGCCAGGTCGTCGCCCGTTGAAAACAATCCAGCGTGTCCGGCCACACCACCCATGCGCCGCGCAGTAGGATCATGCACCGTACCGCGTAACATGCGACCCTGCTCATCGTATTGCGTAGGCGCTATGCGCGCTGTCCATTCCTTAGGCGGCAAAAACCGCGTGTCCTTCATCCCCAAAGGCACAAAAATCTTCGCGCTTGCATATTCATTCAGCGGCTGTCCCGTAAGTCTCTCCACCAGAAAACCAAGTGTCTCAAAATTGATGTCGCTGTAGACAAATTGCGATCCGGGCGGATTAGTTGGCCTTTCATGCATTGCCATCTGATACGCCGACTCGCGCCCCGACCAAGCCGACTTCAGATCCAAATCCGGAGGCAGTCCTGAGTAATGAGTCATCAGATCGCGGATAGTTATATCCTTCTTACCGTTCTGCGCAAATTCCGGCAAATATGTAGCCACGGAATCGCTCAGCCGTATCCGCCCTTCCTCCAAAAGCTTCATCACAGACGTAGCTGTAGCAATGCACTTTGTAAGCGACGCAAGATCGAAAATCGTATCGGTTGTCATGGCTTCCTGAACAGGTTCAAGCGATCTTGATCCGAAAGCCTTGCGATGAATCACCTTGCCATTGTGCCCAACCACAAGCACCGCGCCGGGAATATTTCCCTCCGCAACCGCCTTCTCCACAAGTCCATCAACAACCTTGAAACGAGCATCGTAATCCTGCTGCGTCTGTTGAGCCGAAGCGGGAACGAGAAGAAGCCACGGCATAACTAGCGCGTAGAAGAGAATAGAGCGCAAACGGTTGTGAGTAACTAACGTTGCTATCCACACCAGAGTTATGTTTTCATTCCCCATGTCACTATCCACCTTCGGCAGATTGAAATGCAGTTTGCGCCACACTAGCCCTGGGCATAAACCAGCTAGCGCTGTAACCCACAACAAACGTTGCCGTGCTCCCCAGCACAACGTACCAGGTGAACGCGATGCTGGTACACAACCAGAGATACAAATTCAACATCAGTCCACTGGCCATCCCCAGCATGGCGCCGCGCTCCGATGCCCGCTTGGTCAACACTCCCAGAAGAAAGACTCCCAGCAACGAGCCGTATGCAACCGATGCAATTGACAACCCCATCTCCAGAACCTTCCCCCCATTTCGCGCCAGCAAAGCTAATCCAAATAGCATCAATCCCCAAACGATCGTTGCTCTTCGTGATAGCTGCACACGCCGCTCCTCTGTAGATAGCGGTGAAATCCTCGCATAAAAATCCACAATAGTCGTCGACGAGAGCGAATTGAGCGCTGCACTTAGATTCGACATCGCCGCCGCAAGAATTGCCGAAATCAGCAGCCCGCCCATGCCATGCGGCAATCTCGATACAACATGGGTTGGGAAAATTGTATCCGTTCGCACGAACGGTATAGCCGGCGGAAACATCTTGTAAAACACAAAGAGCATCGCGCCCATCAGCAGAAACATCGCAAACTGAAAGAAAACAGCAACACCGCTCGAGAGCAAAGCCAGCTTTGCCTGGCGCTCATTGCGCGCGGAGAGCAGACGCTGCACGATCAACTGATCGGTCCCGTGGCTCGCGGTAGTTAGAAATGCCCCCCCAATCACGCCTGCCCATATCGTATAAGTCGCGGAAGGATTCCAACTCGTATCGAACATCCGAAACTTATCCGCATTTCCGGCAATTGTGTGAATCGTCCCCCATCCGCCTGGCACGGTCCGCAGAATTGAAATAGCCGCTACAAGCGTGCCAGCCAGGTAAATCGTCAGTTGAACAACATCGGTCCAGATGACCGCCGTCATCCCTCCTTCAAAGGTATAAATCAGCGTCAAGACAGTTACAATGGCAATTGCAGCGAAGTCGCGCTCGAAGTCGCTCATACCTGATAGCAAATTACCCAAAGCTATCCGAATCACGATAGCTACGGCAAAAACACGCACCCCCTCGGCCGCTGCCCGAGTCACAAGAAATAGCCCTGCAGTAAGCGAGCGCAATCCTCCCCCAAACCGTCGCTCTATCAATTGATATGCAGTTACTAGCTGTCCACGGAAATATTGCGGAATTAAAATAAAACTAACTATAATTCGGCCAACCATGTAACCAATGATCAGTTGCAGAAATCGAAAATCCTTTTCATAAGCCAGTCCCGGCACGCTAATAATCGTAAGTGTGCTCGTCTCCGCGGCTACAATCGACAACGATATAGCCCACCATGGAGTCGTGTTACCCGCCAGAAAATAGTTCTTGAGAGTTTTCTGTTCTCCACGAAAGAGCAAGCCGAACAGTGTTACCCCTGCGAGATACGCAACGATCACCACCAGGTCGAGCGTATTCAACCCCATAAACTGTTCCCTTCAGGTTTGCAGTTCTCCAATCGGAGTTAGAATTCCGCTCTACGCTACAATTCAAGCTCGGATGACTCGAATCCCTTGCCGTTCAAAGGGTGCAAGCGCCTCATTTGTCGCGCCCGTATCCGTGATCAGAATGTGAATCTCGTTTGCAGGACAAATAAACGCCGGACTCACCTTACCAATCTTGCTTGAGTCGGCAGTAACAATCACCTGCTTCGATTGCTTGAGCATCTTGCGGATAACCAGCGCTTCGTCGGTCTCAAGTGTGGTGGCGCCGCGTTCCGGTTCCAGCCCAGTGACGCTCAGAAAAACTTTATCCATATACACATCGTCAAGGAAGTTGAGCGCAGCGCTTCCAGTCAGTGAAAATGACCACGCCCACGGGATCACTCCCCCGGTCAGATAGGTCCGAATTCCCGGCTGATTGCAAAGCTCCATCCCGATATTGATTGCATTCGTCACCACCTGAATCTTGTCCCGATGCCGCAAGCTCCGCCCTATATGGGTAGTAGTAGTTCCCGCCGTCAGGCCCACAGTCTCGTTGGTCTGAATCAGTTCAGCCGCAGCCAGCCCAATGCGCCGCTTCTCCTCCGCAAAGCGTTGTTCGCGCGCCAGAAAAGAGCTATCGTAGCGAAACGGCTCGTACAGCAGCGGCTCAACCAGCGTTGCGCCGCCATGAGTTCGCCGAATCAATCCACGGTTCTCAAGCCTTGCCAGGTCGCGACGAATGCTCGGCGCCGATGACCCCGCCACAGCGAGAATTTCCTCTATAGTTGCGCTTCCGGTTCGGAGCAGAAACTTGATGATCAACTCGGAACGGCGGTTAATTGAGTCGGACATATCGCACCGATTCTAATCTCCCGTCTATGGAAACGTATATTCCATTTTTCGCTTTTTTTGAAAACTTCATGAAATATTTCTCTAAGACAATCATTCAGATGATCGAATACCGGCTGTATGATCGAATATAGAACCAACGTTCCTCAGAGGAACTGGCCGCGGAACCCGAATTATGCCCACTTTCGATCACGAAATGCTGCGCGAAATCTACCAGCAGCCCTTGGCGCTGCGCCACACCATCGAGCTTTATCTCGCAGATAACGCCCTCAAGCCTGACGTTGCAGCCATGCTCGCGACCTGGTCCATCCCTGAAGGCGAAATCCTCATTGCCGCCTCTGGCTCCAGTCGCCACAGCGGTCTGGCCGCTGAAATCCTGCTTGAAGACCTCTGCGGCCTCGCAGTCGATGTTGAGTATGCCAGCGAATACAGTTGTCGCGGCAGCAACGCCAATGCCGACCTGCGCCATCCCAGCGTCCTCGTGATCTCGCAGTCCGGTGAGACTTCTGACACCCTGGCAGCCTTGCGTGAGGCCCGCCTGCGCGGACAAAAGACCCTTGCAATCACCAACGCCGCGTCCTCCACCATGGCCAGCGAAGCGGATGTTTCCATGCCTCTCGCCGCCGGCATCGAAAAAGCGATTCCAGCCACCAAAAGTTTTACCTGCCAGCTCGCCGTTCTCTATCTCTTGGCTCTGTATGAAGGCGCGCGCCTCGGCCGCATCGACGCCCCAAGCCTCGCCGTGCTCATCGATGAATTGCAAGCCCTGCCCGGTCGTATTGAAGCCCAACTCGACGGCTGGCGCAAGCAGACGGCTGTCCTTGCGGAAAAATACAAGTCCGCCAATACATTCCTCTACCTCGGCCGTGGAATCCACTACGCCATTGCCCGCGAAGGCGCATTAAAGCTGAAGGAAGCCTCATATGTGCATGCAGAAGGCTATCCGACCGGCGAGTTGAAGCACGGCCCCAATGCCCTTGTCAGCGACTCAGTGCCGCTCGTCGTCCTCGCCACCGTCGATCGAACTCTCGATGCATCCATATTCCGCTATGAGAAGACCCTCCAGCTACTCCGCGACATGAAGACGCAGGGCGCAAGAGTCATTGCTGTTGCCAACTCCGGCGATGAAGAACTAAGCGCGCTCGTCAGCGATTGCATCTTCGTCGAGCCAGCTTCCGAATACCTGTTCCCCATCGCCGAAGTTGTCCCCCTGCAAATGTTCTCTTACTTCATGGCGCTCGCCCACGGCGTAGACGTAGACCGCCCCAGAAATCTCTCGAAGGCAGTAGTCGAATCCCCAGCCATAGCGTAATCACCAAAATCGTCTCGCCTATACTCGAACTCAACGAGAGGAGAGCCCATGCCAAATCTGGACCATCTATTCACGCCCCGCGAAGCCGCAACCGCAATCGGCGTTAGCTACGCCACCATCAAGAAATGGATTCTCGCCGGCACCCTGAAAACTATTCGAACTCCCGGCGGCCATCACCGCATTCCTGAAAGCTCCCTTGCGCCGCTTTCCACCACGCCAGCAAAATCTAAACCTGCAGCCAAACGAGCCCAATCGCGTGAACGCTTCCGGACCACCAGCGGCCGCAACCAGCTTGTCGGCACCATCGTTGAAGTAAAAATTCGCGGCATTCTCGCCCAAATCGTCCTTGCCATCGGCGACCAGCGAATCACGTCCATCATCACCGCCGATGCCGCGCGAGAGATGCAGTTGCGCAAGGGCCAAACCGCAGCTGCCCTCATGAAAGCAACCTCCGTCATGATCACCCGCGTCTAATCCAGTCACGCGCATTCAGGCCGCTGCTCCGCACCCAAACCCGCACCACATCGATGACTTGGAAGCCGCCACTCCGTCTGATACCGTGAATACTGAGGTGATTGACGATTCTTACTGCAGCCTTCCTCGTCATTTTTCAAGCTGACAGTGGCCCCGCGCCGTCAGCATCCCAGGGGCCCGCCGCGCTGTTGGAAATGCTCAGCAACATTGGTGCCGTAGCCAGCGGCGTACTTATCCTGCTGCTTTTTTCCAGCCTCTACTCATGGTTTGTCATCCTCGGCAAAATGTCCGTCTTTCGCAGGGCCACCAAAGAGAGCCGCCGCTTCATCCGCGCCTTCCGCAAGGCCACTCGCCTTCAGGAGATCGCAACGCTCGCAGCCGATTGCAAGGCCAGCCCCCTCGCACAGGTATTTGAAGATGTGTACGAGACTTACAAGCGACAGACCGGTGGCTCCGGCCCTCCGCGCAACCTGGCCTCAATTGAGCGTTCAGCACAGACCGCAGCCAGCGAAGCCGTCACCAGCCTTGAACGCAGATTATCCTGGCTCGCAACCATCGCCTCCGTCAGCCCCTTCGTCGGCCTCTTCGGAACAGTAATCGGCATCATCGACGCCTTCCATGGCCTCGGCAGCGCCGGCGCAGCCACTCTCCGCGCCGTTGCGCCCGGCATTTCCGAGGCCCTCATCACCACCGCAGCCGGCCTCTTTGTAGCAGTCCCAGCCGTTGTCGCTTACAACCAGTTCACCGCGCGCATCCGCGTTTTCGCCTCCGCTGTCGACGACTTCTGCCGCGAACTGCTGAACTCGCTCGATGAGATCCCTGTTCGTGCACCGCAGGCCCCGCGCACCGGCAATTTAGCCGCACCCGCAGGCCCCGAACCCACCCGGGAGGTGGACCGTGGCCTTTACAAATAGCAACGGCCAAACCCGCTCATCGCTTGCCGAGATCAACATCACTCCGCTCGTCGACGTGGTCCTCGTTCTGCTCGTCATCTTCATGATCACGGCCCCGGTGCTCCAGTCCGGCATCGATGTCTCCGTTCCCAAAACCCGCACCGTCAAGGAAATCACCGAGCAGCGCCTGGTGCTAACCATCAACAAGGATCAGCAGGTATTTCTCGGCGACCAGATTGTTAACATCCACGACATAGCCCAGAAGCTTCGCCAGCAGGGTACAGATCCAAGCCACCAGGTCATCTATTTGCGCGCCGATGAAACCGTTCCCTTCGGCGTATTCGCCACTTTAATGGACGCCGTAAAACAAGCCGGCATCACCAACGTCTCAATAGTGACCCAGCCGCTGGAAACCAAAGCCTCCCCTGCCGGCGGAGACTAGCGCAACGGAATTTTCTCAACCACCCATGGACAGCATTCTCGAAGCCGCCGATCATCTCGAACACGCACTACCCCGCGACCCCGTCGGCGCCCCCGCCACTGGTTCGCTCGTACTGCATGGCATCCTCTTCGGCGGCATCATCCTCTACGGCTTCTTCAATGGGTTCCTCCACCACAATTTCTGGGGAGCACCTGGCCCCGGCAGCGCCATTCAGGTCAGCCTCACCTCAAGCGCCCTGCCCTTGCCCTCCGATCAGCCCAAAAATCAGAACGTCCTCCCCACCGAGAAACCCAGCCCCGCTCCAGCCCCACCCGAGCCCAAGGCCAAGCAGGCCGTCGATGAAACCGCCATCCCCATTGTCGGCAAGGAAAAGAAGGCTGAGAAGGAAGTCAAGGCCGCCCCAAAAGCGCCGCCCAAGCCTGACAGCCGCGTTCAGTACGGCGAGCAGGCCGGCACCAAGCTTTCCCGCTCCACTGTCTCGCAACCCTCCGCGCCCGACCAGCCAGTCAGCGTGAGCAATGGCGACTTCGGCAGCCGTTTCCCCTGGTACGTTGACGGCATCAAACGAAAAGTGAGCCAAAATTGGAATAAACGTCAGGTCGACACGCGCACCCCCACCGGAGCCACTGTCCAGATCTACTTCAAGGTCAACCGCCAGGGAGTCCCATCCAGCTTCCGCGTCAGCACAGCCAGCGGCAGCCCCACGCTCGATCAGTCCTGTCTGCTGGCCACCCAGCGCGTTGACACTTTTGGGGACCTGCCCAGGGAATCCAACGATCAATGGCTCGATGTGACCTATGATTGTACCTACTAGGGCCTGCACACACCTGCTGGCTTTTCAGTCCCGGCGCAAGCTTGAGCGCCTCTTCCAAACTGATCGAGGAAGGACTATTCATCGCATGAAGGCATATTCGCGGCTTTTACCCATTTCTTTGTTTCTCTGCTTCACCGTTGCTCAACTCGCCGCCCAGGACTGGGTCCACACCGGCACTAACCTCGGCGCAACCCGCATCCGCATCGCTGCTGCCGATTTCAAGCCTGGCGGCGCTGATCCTCAAACCCCGGCTCTCAAAGCTGTCTTCGACGCCACCCTCTACGCCGACCTCGGTAACGCCGGCATCTTCGACCTTGTCTCCAAAAGCATGGCTCCGCAGGCCACTCCCGGCTCGCCTCAGGAGATCAGTCTGCCCCAATGGACCGCCGCGCCAGCCAGCGCCGCAATGGTGGCCTTCGGTTCGCTCTCCGCATCCGGCGGTCGAATTCTCGTATCCGGATGGCTCTTTGACCCAACCAATACCGCTAACCCCCAGGTCCTCGGCAAGCAGTACAACGAAGCCGTCAGCGAAGAGTCAGCCCGCACCATCGCCCACCGCTTTGCCGATGAAATCATCCTGCGCCTCGGTGGCGGCATCAACGGCATAGCCGAAACCAAAATCTATTTCATCAGCACGCGCTCCGGAACCAAAGAGGTCTGGGCCATGGATTACGACGGCCAGAATCAGCACGCCGTCACCCACCTTGGCACCATTTCCATCTCCCCGCGCATCTCACCTGATAACTCACGCTTAGCCTTTGCATCTCTGGGCCGCGATGGTTGGACCATCCGCATGTTCTCGCTCGAGCTCAACCGATACGTTGCCTTCCCCGCCGGTACTGCCGGTGGAAGCAACCAATCTCCCGCATGGTCCGGCGACGGCGCAAAAATCGCCTTTTCTTCCGCACGCACTGGCAATCCTGAAATCTGGCTCGCCGATTCCAGCGGCGGCAATCTCCACAAGCTCACCGCCTTCCGCGGACCAAACATCGGCCCAACCTTCAACCCACGCACTGGCGCTCAGATCGCATGGGTCAGTGGCCGCACCGGCGAGCCGCAAATCTACACCATGGACATCGACGGCTCCAACGTTCAACGCATCACCGACGGTGGCTATGCAGTCTCGCCGTCATGGTCCCCCAACGGGCAGCTTTTGGCCTTCAGTTGGAATCGCAAATACGGCCCCGGCGATCCCGGCGGCGACGACATCCATGTTATCGATCTGGCCAGCAAGGACTACCTCCAGATCACCCACGAGTCCGGCAGCAATGACTTCCCTTCATGGGCTCCCGACGGCCGCCACATAGTCTTTCAGCGCACCATCAGCGGCCATACCGAAATATGGACCATGCTCGCCGATGGTACGCAGCAACATCAATTAACTCGCGGTGGAAACAATTCCATGCCAAACTGGAGTTGGAAATAAACCCGCTCCAAACCAATCCATGAGTTACGCACTTTCTTCTTATGAGAAATGACTTGTCATCCTTAGCGAAGCGCACTTCAGCGGAGTCGAAGGACCTGCGTTTTCTTAACCTTCTAGTCCGATACGCTCCGCTAAATTGCAACCGAACTAAAACATCGAGCTATCTTTTCAGCATTTTTGAACTATGATTCAATCGTTGGAGGTTTCTGACCTCGCCATACACTCAAGGGAACAACAAGATTCCCTCCGCGTCGCCTATTCGCTCCATCGGTAAGAGCATCATGGCGATTTCGCAAACGATTTCTTCAGAGACGAAGGCCAAATCAAAGCATCCAAGGCTCTGGATAAGTTCCGGACCGCTTGAACGACAATTTCGAATTTACGGAAGGAGCATTCCATTGAACGCACGTTCTCGCATATTAATTCCCGCTGTGTTGCTGGTTTCTCTACTCGCAATAGCAGGCTGCAAAAAGAAGCAGACGCTTCCGCCCAGTGATACTGCGCCACCCGCCTCCTCCGTGCCGGCGCCTTCGGCCCAGATCACTGCCACGCCTTCGGTCGTCTCCGCTGGTGATCAGGTAGTTCTTTCCTGGCGCACCGCCGACGCCACCACCGTTTCCATTGATGGGATCGGTGACGTTCCCACCTCCGGCGTCAGAACCGTCACGCCCACCACCTCCACCAGCTACCACCTCGTTGCCACTGGACCCGGCGGCAATGCGGACGCAACAGCCCGTGTCACCGTCAACTCGGCCCCTGCTGTCGTTGTGCCGTCCAACTCCATGAGCGCCGAAGAAGAATTCAGGGCCAACGTCCAGGATGCCTTCTTCGACTATGACACCTATGACATTCGCAACGATGCCCAGGCCGTTCTCGCCAGGGACGCGTCTTATCTGGTCAGCCATCCCGATATTAAGTTCGTCATCGGCGGCTACTGCGACGAGCGCGGCTCCAACGAGTACAACCTTGCCCTCGGCCAGAATCGCGCCGATGCAGCCAAGAATGCCCTGGTCACCGCCGGCGTAGCCGCCAACAGGATTCGCGTCGTCAGCTACGGAAAAGAAAAACCCTTCTGCTCCGAGTCCACTGAATCCTGCTGGCAGCAGAATCGCCGCGCCGGCTTCACCCTCGACCGGTAACGCTCCGGGTGTCCCATCCTTCGTTTTTTTTGACGAAGGATGGGAGCCCAAAAATCGAGTTCAACCAATACGCCAATCCTCTCGGATTTCGTCCAACACGTTCGATGAAATCCGGGCACCCCATTGTTGCGCCCTCGCCAATCACCGTAGACTATAAACTGTGTGCCGTCAGTTCCTATTCATGGGTGAACTATGCAGATAACCAAAGCCCTCCGCAACCGTCTTCTCGCCTCCGCCGTCCTCGCTCTGCTCCTCACCGCCGTGCCCGTCCCTGCGCACGCAACATCCAAGGAAATGATCGAGCTGCAAACTCAGGTTCAGCAGTTGCTTGACATGGTGCAGCGCCTGCAATCAACCTTCGATACGCGCATGGGCGTCGTCCAGCATCTCGTCGAGCAGACCGCCGACAACACGAACCAGATGTCGGCCACCATCAACGCCCTGCAGCTAAAGATCAACGCACAGACTGAGGCTACCGGTGGCAAGCTTGACACTGTATCAGGGCAGATGCAGTCCCTCAACGACTCCGTCGATGAGCTCAAGTCGCGCATCGCCAAGCTCGACAAATCCATGCAGGAAATTCAGACGCAGTTGCAGAGCATCCAGAGCCCGCCCTCAGGCGCTCCTGCGGGCCAGGCCTCTGATCCCAATGCTCCCCAGGGTGGCGGAAATGTTCCCGCAGCCAGCGTAGCGCCCCCGCTCAAGGACACATTCCAGGCCGGCGTTCGCGATTATAACGCAGCCCACTACACCGTAGCCGCCAGCGAGTTTCAAGACGTCCTTCACTTTTATCCAATGGACGACCTCGCCGGCACCGCGCAGTTTTACCTCGGCGAAATAGCCTATCGCCAACTCAACTACAACGAAGCGGTAAAAGCCTACAACGCCGTCCTCGAAGGCTTTCCCGGCAGCCCCAAGGCTCCCGCCGCGCAACTGCGCAAAGGGCTCGCCCTGCTTGAATTGAACAAGAAGGACGCAGGCGTCCACGAGCTCCGCCTGCTCATCCAGCGCCACCCGCAAACCCCCGAAGCAGCCCAGGCCCGCACCAAGCTAAACGGCATGGGCGTCCGCATCACAGCCACCACCGCAACTAGATAAGAGCCCTCGGCCTCAGCCCGCGCATCAAGATACACAGATCGTCATTCACGCACAAAAAAGCCCCGCTAATCACGGGGCTTTTCTCTGACCGCAATCCACCAGTATCTACTGCTGCAAACTAACCATCAACCCATCCAGCGCCGACTTCGGAGGCCGCGTCACCGACTGCGGCAACTGCCCCAGCGGCTCATCCACAATGTTCAGCAGATCGATAAACGTAGGCTTCTTCGTATCGATATAAAACACGCCCGTCAGGATCTCATTGTTCGCATGAGCCTCCATCAACGTGCGCACCGCGACCGTTTTGCTCGTCGGATCGTAGTCCTCATGCAGCTTGTGCAGACGCAGATTTGACCCATCGTGCATCTCCACTTCAAACACCTCGCCCGAGCCGTAATCCACTTCAATCTCGTCGAAGCTGGCCACGAAATCCACTTCGTTCACCGGCTCGTCGTTATCCTGCATGAACTTGTAGCTCTTCGTCGATCCCTCGTGGTCGTTGAACGTCACGCATGGACTAATCACGTCCAGCATCACTGTTCCCTTGTGCGCAATAGCCGCCTTCAGCATCGCGAGCAACTGCTTCTTGTCACCGCTGAATGACCGCCCAACAAACGTCGCGCCCAACTGGATCGCAAGCGCGCATGTGTCGATGGCCGGCAGATCGTTGACCACGCCCGTCTTCAGCTTCGAACCAATATCCGCCGTCGCCGAGAACTGCCCCTTGGTCAGTCCGTACACGCCGTTATCTTCGATGATGTAAATCATCGGCAGATTCCGTCGCATCAGATGCACAAACTGTCCCATGCCAATCGATGCCGTATCGCCGTCGCCTGAAACACCCAGCGTCGTCATCATGTGGTTAGCCAGAATCGCCCCCGTTGAAACCGAAGGCATGCGTCCATGCACGCTGTTGAAGCTATGCGCGCGGCTCATGAAGTAGGCCGGGCTCTTCGACGAGCAGCCAATCCCGCTCATCTTCATCACCCGCTCAGGCTCCACGCCCATCTGGTACATCGCGTCGATAATTCGCTCCGAGATCGCGTTATGTCCGCAACCCGCGCAGAGCGTCGTCTTCCCGCCGCGGTAGTCAATGATCGGAAGACCAATATGATTCACTTTAGGTGCTGGTGCCGATGCTGTAGCCATTTAGCGTCTCCCCTCCTGCTCTATATTCATGCCAAAACATTCGCGTGAAGTTTTCATGAAGCAACCGCCCCCTCATGCACTTCAACGTCCTCGACATGCGTAGGAGAAATGCCGGTGAAACCCTCTTTGGCCACAAACTCTTCCACCACCGTCTGCGCATCCAGCGGCAATCCGTTGTAATGCAGAATGCTCCTCAGCTTTACCGCCTGCTCCGCCGGCAAATCCAGCTTCAACAGGCTCTCAAGCTGCGCATCGCGATTCTGTTCCACCACATATACGCGCTCATGCGAAGCCACAAAGTCGTGAATCTCGTGCGCAAAAGGATAAGCCCGAATGCGCATGTAATCCACATCCTGTCCGTATTGCTGCTTGATCAAATCCATGCCTTCGCGAATAGCGAAATCCGAGCTCCCGTACGCCAGGATCCCAATCTTCGAAGTCCCATCTTTCTCGACCACCGGCCCCGGAACCAGCTTGCGCGCATTCTCGAACTTCCGAGCCAGCCGTTCCATCACGTCGATGTATTCGTCCGGCCGCTCCGTATAGCCAGCCGACTCGTTGTGTCCCGATCCGCGCGTGAAATAAGCCGCCTTCGGATGCCGAGTTCCCGGCAATGTCCGCCAGCCAATCGCATCGCCATCCACATCCCGATAGCGCGCAAATCCACCCAGCCGCTCCAGATCCTCGGCTGTCAAAACCTTGCCCCGGTCCAGCGCTGCCGTCGGATATTCAAACGTCTCCGACATCCAGTTATTCATCCCCAGGTCAAGATCGCTCAGCACAAACACCGGCGTCTGTATCCGTTCCGCCAAGTCGAACGCTGCGCCACCAAACTCGAAGCACTCCCTCACATTCCCCGGCAGCAAAATCACATGCTTCGTATCGCCGTGCGAAAGAAACGCCACGCTCAGCAAATCCGCCTGTGAAGTCCTTGTTGGCATTCCCGTCGATGGCCCGGTCCGTTGCACATCGAAAATCACGCCCGGAATCTCCGCGTAGTAGCCCAGCCCTGCAAACTCCGCCATCAGCGAAATCCCCGGCCCTGAGGTCGCCGTCATCGACCGCGCACCTGCCCAGCCCGCGCCCAGCACCATGCCAATAGCCGCCAGTTCGTCCTCCGCCTGCACCACTGCAAACGTAGCCTTGCCCTCAGGCGTCACGCGATACTTCTTCAGCAAATCCGTTGTAGCTTCCACCACTGAAGTCGAAGGTGTAATCGGGTACCAGGCCACCACGGTAACTCCGGCAAACACCGCGCCCATCCCGCACGCCGCGTTTCCGTCGATGATGATCTTGCCCTTCGTCTGATCCATCCGCTCAATGTAGTAGGGGTCCAGCTTGGTGAACTTGTCCGCAGCGTAGTCGTACCCCGCCTTCACCGCGCCAAAGTTCAGCTCAAACACCTTCGGCTTCTTCGCAAACTGCCTGCGCAGCCCGCTCTCAACCACGCTCAGATCGATGGTAAGCAAGTGCGCAACCGCACCCACATAAACCATGTTCCGTACCAGCTTGCGCAGCTTCGCTTCAGGGCAAATCGCCGCCGTAATTGAGTCCAGAGGCACAGGATAGAAAACCACATCGTCGCGATACTGCTTGAGGTTCAGCTTCTCCTCATAGATCGCCACGCCGCCCACCGGCAATGCCAGCGCATCCTGCTTCGCCGTATCCGGATTCAGCGCCACCAGTACCTCGGCGTCGCGCTTCCGCGCAACATAACCATCCTTGCTGGCTCTGATCGTGTACCAAGTGGGAAGTCCGGCGATGTTCGACGGGAAAAGGTTCTTGCCGCTGACCGGCACCCCCATCCCGAAGATGCTTTTCAGCAGTACGCTATTGGCGGATTGCGAGCCGGACCCGTTCACCGTTGCTACGTTGATGCTGAAGTCGTTAATGACACGCGCGCGCGTGTTCGTTGAGCCCTGCAATTCACCCAGGGCCAGGTCGCCTGTCGCCATGTGGCGGGATTCCCTTCCGAAAAAATCTCTATGCCACCCGTCCCACATTGCGGAACCAGCAGCGCTTTTGCTCCCCTGTGATTATAGTCAATATTCCATCCGGAGTGTCCCATAACTGCGTCGCAATGTAACCCTTTTGAGTCACATCAGCTTTCACCCCACAACAATCCCAAAACAGGAGCGGCCGTTTCGGCACCTACCGTCTCGCCGCCCCCGTCTTTTCTGCACGCTGTTGCGGCCTTTCCGTCAGCTTCTTCTCTCGGTTGAAATTCTCCGTCACGTCGGTCAGGCGCTGGCCCTCGTATCCACGGCGCTTGGCCACAATACGGTAGTCAAAGCTCAGCGACGACGTTCCCCCGCCCGACTCGCGAACCTCAAAGCTCGTGGCCGTCTTCTTGATAACGTACAACCCCTTCGAGTCGCCGTTGGGAGTAATGAAAACGTGATAGTCCGCCGTTGCGCTTACGGTTTCGGCAAATGTCGCATCGATCTTCACCACGGCAACTCCGCTTTGAAGCAAACCCGACCCGAAGTCTTCCATCCAGTTCTCCGCCGATTGCATGGCGTAGGTTTCCACCTTGCGCGAGCCGCCGCCAGTCGTTGCCAGCGTCTTTACCTGGCCGGTGCACGTCATATCGCCCGCCCCGCCAAAGCCGCAAATGCCGTCCGGAGTAGATGCCATCAGGGCCTTGAAGGCGCCCGTAGGCCCCCCAGATGAGAGGTTGCGGCTGAATATCGTGGGATATGTGGGGGCATTGTTCTCGAAAAAGCCGGCGAAGGTGCCATCCGCGGTTCCTGCGATTCCTGCCCAATTGCTAAAAGCCTCCCCTGGGGTACTGTTCTCGCCGGTATCGCCCCAGACCCCGGCATAAAAAAGGATAGCCACTGGTTGAGCTTTGTTCGCCGTTTACGCCCATGACGCCGGCTGTGCCATACGCCGAGGTGCTTCCGTAAACCCCATACAATCCCCCAGCGCCTTGAACGCCTTCGTAGCCGCCGTTGCCCTGCACGCCCGTCCCGTAGTATTCGGATGAGGTAGCCTGCCCCAGTACACCCACCCCACCAGATGTGGATGTGCCCCACACGCCGGTAGCTCCGTTCCCGTTCACTCCAACCCCGTTGCTGTCGGTTGCTGTTGCCAGAACTCCGGTCTCGGCTCCGGTTGCGCTGATACCCTCGCCAGCAGAAGCATTTGCAATCAACGCGACGTAGGTGCCGTCGAATGTCTCCGTTCCCGTAAACGTATTGGAAGCGCTTGACGTCACCATCCCAGGAAATGTCTGCCCAGGGGCAAAGGTGATCTTGCCGTTCGATGCGATGGACAGGCCGGTGGACGTAGGCGCACCAGCAGCAGCGCCAAATCCATACAGCAGGTTCAAGCTTGCACCGGGTGTGGAAGTGTCGTTGCCTACCGGAACCGCCTGCCAACCGAAGCTCGCAGGTTCCGAACCGACAGGCTGTCCGTTCCCTGATGTAAGAAACGCTTTCGCGGTGAGCGCGAAAATAGGTGATCCCACCCCAACCGAAGCAGATGCCGCGGCGGAATGCGTAATGGAGATGTTGCCAGCCCCAGATTGCCAGATGGCCGAGTCAGCAAGAGTCGTCGAGTTGCTCCAATAGGCCAACGCCCCGGCCGCTCCAGTCCCGGCCAGCATCGGGCTGGAACTTGTGTTGCTCGGAGGCGCGATCTGCATACTGGTGGCCACAGCTGATTGCAGGTCTTCGCGCGTGACATACTCCGCAGCGGCGCGCCCCGCAAGCTTTTCCGAGTCCACTGCCTTGAATGCGTATGGAACAGCGGCCAGCAGGTTGCGTGACAGCGTTGCTCCTTCCCCGCCAGTATCCCCGCTAGCCGTCATCATCCGAGCCTCAACCCATCTCGCCGCGCCCCCATCAAAGAGCGATTTAGGCAGCCCCTCAGCGCTCGCAATGCCCAGAAGCACGGAGTACCTGCCATCCGCACCAACCTTCACGGTCTGGGTCTCGGTCCACAACGCAAGCCCCCCAGCCTGGTCCTGGTAGAGCGAGAACCGCATTTCGACAGAGCGTCCCGCCGCCTCCGGCAGACTCCCGCTCCAGCGGACAAGATTCTTTGCCGCATCCTGCGGAAGGTTCGCCGACGCTTCCAACGTGGCGGAGGAAACCGCTTCGCCAGCCGGACTCTGCGCGCTCGCCGTCAACGTGAACCCGCAGGCTAGCAAGCAACTTGCCAGCAGAAACTTCATGGTTGCATTCCAGCAATCGCGGCGAATGCCGTGCTGTCTCATCAGCCCGGAGTTCCCGGAATCGAGAAGGGCAAGTAGCGTTGGGGTCGTATCGGACATATTGGCTTGGCTCCTCAGAGTGATGGTGTGAAGCTGCCAGGCATCACATCTCCAAGGCTGAACCCGCCGTCAACCGTCCGTATCCGCTTTCTGTCAGGATTCTGTTTGATTTTGATAGGAATTCTCAGACAAACCCAAGGCTCCTGAAAATATCGCTAGCTACATCGGATATTCGGGAATGAAAAGGGAAGCTACACAGTTCGCGAAAAATTCAACTCTTTGAAAGGGCACGACTTCAGTTGTGCCGCAAACAGCTCAAAATAAAGGAGGGCTTTAGCCCCTGAGGGACGTCCTCCTTCAATTTCACCGAAAAGGAGCCGAGTTTTTCTGCCGTCTTTTCAACCCCCTGAAACCAAGCCAAATAACAGGGCCTTCAGGCCCGGGTCCTTCGTCCGTTCCAGAAAGGCCCCACTCACCCCACCAGCCGATCCGAATCCCTCCGCCACCGCCAAAGCAGCGTAGAAGCAATCACCACCAACGCCAGCGTCAGCCCAATCCAAAGCCCATAAATCCCCCAGCCGGCCCAAAAGCACAGCCCCAACCCCAGCGGCAATCCCAGCGCCCAATACCCCACCAGGTTCGCCACCATCGGAGATCGGGTTTCCCCCAGCCCCCTTAACGCGCCAGTCGACACAATCTGAATCCCATCGAAAATCTGAAACGCCGCCGCCAGCCCGAGCAACCCCGGTCCCACCGCCATAACTTCCGGAGCACTCGTATAAAGCGCAATCAATGGCCCCGGCGCGACAAGAAACACCACCGCCGCCAGCAGCATGAATCCCGTCCCCAGCCCCAGCGCCAGCCATCCCGCCCGCCGCGCTCTACCCGCATCGCCAGCACCAACCGCATGCCCCACGCTCACAGCCGCCGCGGCAGACACCCCCAGCGGCACCATATACGTCAGCGCCGCGTAATTCAGCGCAATCTGGTGCGTAGCCAGCGCCGCCGGAGTCAGCCAGCCCGCCGCCAGCGTCGCCCCATTCCACGCACCCACCTCCAGCACAATCTGCCCCGCCGCCGGAGCCCCCAGCCGCACCAGCTGCTTCAGCTTCTCCAGGCTCGGCCCTGCCCAATGCTTGAACAGCGGATGTCCCCTCTTGCGCTCATACTTCCACGCAAACCCCAGCAGCGCCAGCCCCATAAACACCCGCGCCACAACCGTCGACAGCGCCGACCCATCCACCCCCATCCTTGGTGCGCCCCAATGTCCATAAATCAGCACCCAGTTCCCCAGCCAGTTCAGCAGGTTCGCGCCCACAAACGTAACCGTCACCACGCGCACCTGCCCCACGCCCTGCAGATACCGCCTTGTCCCTCCATAGATCAACAGCGGCAGCGTCCCCCAGTTCAACATTCGGAGATAGCTACCCGCCGGCTCCGCCACTTCCGCGCTGATCCCAAACCGCCCATACCCCAGGCTCGCCAGCCAAATCGCCGCCATCACCAGCGGAGTCACCGCCAGCGCCAAATAAATTCCCTGCGCCAGCCAGCGATGACACCCATCGTAATCCTTCCTCCCATAAGCCTGCGCCACCAGCGTATCCAGCCCCAGCAGCAGCCCAATCCCAAACAGGGACGGCGTATAAAACACAGCATTCCCCAGCGCCACCGCCCCAATAGCCGCCGGCCCCAGCCTGCCCACCATAATGGTGTCCACCACACCCTGAGCCATCCAGCCCAGCTCGCTCAACACCACCGGAACCGCCAGCGTAACCATCGCGCTCAGTTCCGTTCGCCACTCCGCTTTCGCCACCTTCATCTCTCCAATCTAACCGCCCACCCAGCAAACAAGGCTCTGAATAATCCATCCCAAGCGATACAATTCGAAGAAATTAGTCAGCCAGCGGTAAAGCACTTCAGAAGCAGGAAAGGCCCCACCATTGCCACAGGCGTCCAGCTCTACCCTGACCACTGACCCTAACCCGCCGCCCCCCAAACTGAAGCGCGAAATCGGCTCTCTGGACCTGACCCTCTTCTACGTAGTCAGCGGCCTCAGCCTTCGCTGGATCGCCACCGCCGCAGCATCCGGCCCCAGCTCCATCGCCGTTTGGATCTTCGCCTGGATCGGCTTCTTCCTCCCCCTCGCCGCCTGCGTAATGGAGCTCTCCTCCCGCTATCCGCAAGAAGGCGGCCTCTACGTCTGGGCGCAGCAAGGCATGGGAGACTTCGCCGGCTTCATCTCCGCCTGGACATACGCCATGAGCAACCTGCCTTATTTCTCCGCGGTTCTCTACTTCGCCGCCGGCAGCGCCCTGTTCGTAGGCGGTTCGCACAGCCCCCTGATGAGCCTGTCGAATGAAAGCAGCTACTTCATGACCTTTGCACTGGTAGCCCTCGGCGGCATCACCCTTCTGAATATCCGTGGCGTCAAACCCGGCAAATGGCTCAACAACGCTGGAGCGATGGGCATGTTTCTCCCCGTCCTGCTC
>Ga0206847_10031_pt1 | contig 49741 bp, 50 predicted proteins | sample Alteio_BWOrgCont_17_FD_152880 | JGI IMG/M metagenome (GOLD analysis project Ga0206847, IMG submission 152880) | Enriched cells from forest soil in Barre Woods Harvard Forest LTER site, Petersham, Massachusetts, United States -... | ecosystem: Environmental > Terrestrial > Soil > Temperate forest >... | reverse complement strand
TCTCTTTGCTGTTGCAGCGTTACTCTTCATCTTGCGATCTCACGATTGGCACTGTCAGTGCGGGACGCAAACGAGCGGAGACGGAACGGCTTCTGGGTTGTTTCATCAATCCAGTGGTTCTGCGGATTGACCTAACGGGCGATCCTACGTTTCGGGAGTTGTTACGGCGAGCCCGGAGCGTGACGCTTGAAGCGCTGTCCAATGACGACGTGCCCTTCGCTCAAGTGGCAAACGAAGTCCTTGCGAACCACACACTAAGCTCTCACCGGTTGTTCCAGGTTCTGTTTACGCTGGAACCAACTCTGCTCGAGGCGACAGAGGGGTGGAGTGTCTCCTTGACACAGCCGGAGGTGGATACAGGAACCTCCAGGTTCGATCTCAGCCTCGAACTCGATGACCGGCCTGAAGGCATTCTTGGGCGATTCCGTTACAGCACAGACCTGTTCGAACGTCCAACGATCGTTCGGATGAAAGGTCATCTCGCGATTTTACTAAACAGCATCGCCGCCAACCCAGACCGGCCGATTTCACAACTTGCCTTACTAACTCCGCCCGAGGAGCAGGAGATCCGCGTCCAATGGAACGACACAGTGACGAACTATCCCGCGGACCAGGTTTTGCACCAGCTTTTTGTGCGCCAAGCGCAGCGGACGCCGGAAGCTGTGGCCCTCGTGGCTGGCTCGGACCAGTTGACCTATCGTGAACTCGACCGAAGAACCAATCGGCTGGCAGCCTATCTTCAGGCTCGGGGCATCCGCGCTGAGAAGCCGGTTGGACTTTACCTTGAACCCTCGGCTGAGATGATCGTGGGCACTATTGGAGTCTTGAAGGCAGGCGGTGCATGCGTCCCCTTGGACCCCAGCTATCCGACTGAGAGGTTGTCTTATGCAATCCGGGACACACAACTCGAGTTGATCCTGACATTGCAGCGCTTGTCCTCGCAACTGCCAAGTTCCGAGGTAGCGGTCGTATGTCTCGATTCCGAATGGAAGCTCGTCGAACAGCTAGATCAAGACCCTGTCCCGCCTGATTGCGGGCCCGAGAACCTTGCCTATGTCATTTACACATCGGGTTCAACGGGGAAACCCAAAGGTGTCGAGATCACACATCGCAACCTGGTTCATTCCACGCACGCACGCACGCTTTACTACCCACCGGGCCCGGCAAAGTTTCTTCTGCTCTCGTCATTTTCATTCGACAGTTCCCTCGCCGGCATTTTCGGCTCGCTTTGCCAAGGCGGAAGGCTCGTGTTGACGCCCGGAACTCTCAAATCGAATTTGACGAGGCTATCGCATTTGATCCAGGAACATGAAATCACTCGCTTGTTATGTGTGCCAACGTTGTATGGTCTGGTACTGGAACAAGCAAAATCCGGAGAATTAGCCTCTTTGCAAGAGGTGATTGTGGGCGGAGAATCCTGTTCGCCGGAACTGATCGAACGCCATTACAAGCTGGTTCCGCAAGCCACCCTGTTCAACGAGTATGGACCTACCGAAGCCGCCGTGTGGAGCACCGTCCACAAGTGCTCGCCGGGAATTTCCTCCAGCCTTGTTCCCATCGGCAAGCCGATTCCCAATGCTCGCACATTTGTTCTGGACCCAAACCTGAACCTAGTGCCCGTGGGTGTGGCCGGGGAGCTTTATATCGGTGGGCCCGGGGTTGTGCGTGGATATCTAAATCGGCCGGCAGAAACGGAAAAGAGCTTTGTGCCAGACTTATTCAGTGATGTGCCCGGTGCTCGGCTGTACAAAACCGGGGATATTGCCCGCTACCTGCCCGATGGGAACCTTGAACTGCAAGGTCGTTTCGATCATCAAGTAAAGATTCGCGGATTTCGCATCGAACTGGAGGAGGTCGAGTCGGCGATAAGCGAGTTTCAACGAGTGCGTAGCGCGGCGGCCGCAGTCCGACAACCGAGTGGGACTGAGCCAATGCTTGTAGGGTACGTCGTACCTAAAAACGGAATGAAGTTCGAGATAGAAGAACTTCGCCGATTTCTATCCTGGAAATTGCCCGAGGCCATGGTACCGTCGAGGTTTGCGATTCTCGAAAGCCTGCCTCTCATGCCCAACGGTAAGGTGAATCGTCACGCTTTGTCGACTGTGGCCATTGAGGTTGCTGCCGAAGAGGTCGTGCCGCCCAAGCATGCTCTGGAGTCGGCGCTCGTAGAGATTTGGCGCGACATTCTCAGAAAAACCGATATTGGCGTAACCACAAGCTTTCTCGACTTGGGTGGAAACTCACTACTCATCGCCAAACTTCTGCTGCGTGTGGAACGGCAATTTGGCAAGAGGCTCTCATTGTCGGATGTTTTTCAATCACCCACAATACGGCAACTCGCTGCCTTGCTGCACCAGCAAACCCCGCGCCCGAGCCACCCGGGCGTGATCCCGCTTCAGCCAGAGGGTTCCAAGACTCCGCTGTACTGGGTGGACGGCGGTCCACTGTTTCTGCCTTTGGCCCGCAGCTTCGATAAAGACCAGCCGGTGCTCGGCCTGCGCATACCCGTGTCGGAAGCTGGCCGGTTCCGGGTTCCGTTCAGGATTGAGGAAGGAGCTGGAGAGTTGGTCCGATACCTGCTGAAGGTCCAACCTAGCGGGCCGTACTACTTGGCAGGACTTTGCATCAACGGTCTGGTCGCGTACGAAATGGCTCGGCAACTCGCGTCGGAGGGACACGAGGTTACGATGCTTGGGTTGTTCGATGTGCCAGCTCCGCCTCCCAAGCAGGTCTCTTTGGTCGATTCTGATGAAAAACCCCGACCTACGAAAGTCGCAATGCTCTGGACCGAGCTATTACAAGGCGGGATTGCAGGGGCTCTTGGATTTGCTCATCGCCGCTACAAAGCCATCGCACGACGCTTCAAATTGCTCCGCTGGAGAATTCAGCAATCGCTCGGATTGAAGCTAAACGTAAACAAAATACTGAACGATCCCGATGCCGTCGAGGAGCCGGCGTCGTACCTTTCGAAACCCAGACCCTATGCCGGACACGTGACATTTTTTCAGTCGGATGACTGGCAGCTCTCGAATGAAGGTTGGGGCAGCCTGATTTCTGGTGGCTCGGAAGTCCATCGGGTCGCCGGCGGCCACCTGTCGATGTTTCATGAAGAAAACGTCGGTTCGGTTGCAGGCGAGTTGCAGGCCTGCTTGTCTGCCTGCCAAATGGAAAAAGCGTCGAAATAAAACGCCTCGTCAGCCCTGCGAAAAGCGTTCTGTGCGGGCTCGAAGGGCGCTCGATGCAGAGGCAGATCTAGCCCAGCAACCCGGCAGCACTGGAGTCTCCTTGGACTGCCAGTCGCTCTTCTGTAGGGGGCTTTTTTCTGCTCCGAAAATCTCCTGTCGGTTCCTCAATGGCGTACACCAACTCCGGCAGCAGCCTCTGGCTCGAAAACTGTCCGGCTATTACTCGTGTTGCGACGTTGCTACGCTGAGAGCATGCCCTCACTATGCTGTCCACAACTCGATCCACATCTCCGTGCTGGTGCGCGTACCCGAGCCCGGGAAGCATGGCTAGGATGTCCGCGACATGACTTTCGCGCGGGCCTATATAGAGAAACGGTTTGCCCACGGCCAGAATGTTGTAGACCTTGCAGGGATGGATGATGCCAACGAACGGATCTCCCATGAGCACGACGTGTAAATCCGCGGCAGACAAAGATGCCGATAGTTTTTCAATGGGTTGATAGGGGATGCACAGGACGTTGCTTGCGCTGCGCATACCCAGGCCGCGGCGTACCTTGCGGTACTCGCTTCCACCGCCGACCAGACAAAAGACGACATCCTCTCGAGTTGCCAGTCGGTCGGCGGCTTGCAGCAATGTATCAAGCGGGTGACAAGGGCTGTGATTGCCGGAATACATCACCACGAACTTCCCGGTCAAACCGTAGCGGGCGCGAAAATCGTCGCGTCCGGCGGGATCGAAATGAACGTACTCGTCATGGGACCAAGGCGGGATCACCGTGATCTTCGTCTCATCGACACCCTTTGCCTGAATGCGCTGTTTCATGAAGCGATCGAGCGCGATGATTCGGTCGGCTTTCTGCAAGCTATGGAACAATAGGGGTGAGAGCAGACGAGCAACCAGAGAATTCTCGCGCAGCCAACCTGCGGCGATGGCTTCGTCGGGATTCAAATCCATGGACCAGAAGACAAGGTGCTTTGCCTTAATAGGTACCGCGAGTGCTGCAACAAACGAAAGCAGCGGTGGAGAAGTCAGAGTGACAATCACGTCAGCTTGGGGCAAGAACAACAGGCGAACGGTGCAAGTGGCGATGAAGGTTGCAAAATCGGCAGCCCGGCGCCACTTCGCGTCCTTGCCGAGTGCGGTGGAATGAACGCGTTCGATCCCGATACCTTTCCAGGTCTGGTGACCGGGGAAAACCGAAGATGGATCATCATAAGCCCGGCGGCCGCAAATCACCGTTACTTCATGTCCCGCGTCGGTCAGAGCCAGAGCCAGGTCGGTGGCGTGCTGCGCCGTCGACACCACATCGGGATAGAACGCCTGGTTGAGAATCAGTATCTTCATTGGAGTGGGTGAAGCTTCCGGCGGAGTTGGGGGGTGATCTGGAAGACGATGCCGTAGCTGTATCCAATAAACCCTCCCACTGGGGTAGTGCCATAGAGGTTTCCAGCGGTGTCGCTCACCAAGCCTGCGCACGGAAGTGCGCCGTCCGTGCCAGAGGTAAAGCTGTGCAACGTAGTCTCCTGGCCAGATTTATTCAGCTCGAATACCGTCCCAAACGTCTGAGATCCTCCTCCTACGGTGGTACCATAGAGGTTGCCCTTCCTGTCCCGAATCACGTTCGCCGTGGGGCCTCCCCCATCTACTCCTCCGGTGAAGCTGTAGAGCACAACTTCCTTCCCGGCCTGGTTCAGCTTAAATACCGTCCCCTGGCGGTGCGCACCGCCCAACTGAGTCGTGCCGTATAAGTTTCCCGCCGTGTCGCGAGTCAAGCCTGCGAGCGGTTGACCGCCTTTCCCCTTGCCCGTGAACCTGTAGAGCACCGTCTCCTTGCCGGTCGTCCTGAGTTCGTACACAGTCCCGTTGCCCGAAATGCCGCCAGCGATTGTAGTCCCATAGAGGTTGCCAGTGGCGTCTTGAATCAATGGTCCATAACTGGGAAAGCCGCCGTCCTTTCCTCCGGTGAAGCGGTAGAGCACCGTCTCCGCGCCTGCCGAATCCAGTTTGAATACGATGCCGCTATCCGGCGAGCCACCGCCTTCGGTCGTGGTGCCGTACAAAGTACCGGCCGCGTCCCGCAGCAAGCCTGCGCCCGGATACGCTCCATCTCCGTTCGTGCCCGTGAAGTTGTACAGCACAGACTCCGTACCGGCGCTATCCACTTTGAACACCGTGCCATACCCGTAAGCGCCGCCCTCGAAGGTCGTGCCAAAAAGACTTCCATGCCCGTCCAGAACCAGACCTCCGATGGGATAAGCTCCGTCACCCGCAGTTGCCGTGAAGCTGTAGAGCACACTCTCGCCGCCAGTCTTGCTTACCTCGAACACCGTTCCAAAGCCGAATGCGCCGCCAATTTCCGACGTCCCATACAGGTTGCCCTGCGCATCGCTGATCAAACCACCAAACGACGGCCTTCCACCGTCCGCTCCACCGGTAAAGACGTAGAGAGTGACAAAGGTCTGGCCCGGCGCTGAATGACAGGCAGTGATCAGCGGCACAAACAGAACCGCCAAGGCTCTCGCCAGAAGTATCGCGCTGCGGCGTATCACAAGGCTGCTGTTCATCTGGTGACTCTTCCCTTTAAACACCTGCTTCTTTACTGCACCGTAACCGCGACTGGATCGGAGGGAATTCCATTCGCCACCACAACCATCTCGCTGGCCCCGGTTTCCATCCCAGCTGGCACATCGAAATTGGTGGAGACGATCGTAGTGCCAGTCGCCACTCCCATGCTGCTGTGGTCGTGCGTCCTGGCGTAGAAAACATGTCCGGTCGAACCATTCGTAATTCGCACTAATGGGTAATTGGTCGCCATCTGGGCATCATCACCGTACATGGCGCCTTGCGATAGGCCGTTGAACTGCGTGCCCGAGATCGGATATGTCTGGCCCCGAGTAACCGCACCTGGAGCGGAACTGATGGTTGGAGCCCACGCCTTTTTGTAATTTCCCTTTGCGGTGTAGAGTTCCACATCGATAGCAAAGTCGTCGGTGACATCAAACATGATTTGTCCCGTAGGAAGAACCAGCATTCGTCCCCAAGTCGAACCCTCTCCCGGGTTGGGCGGTGAAGGAACCTGAGTGAGCTTCTTCCCGTCGAACTCATAGAAGGTGACCGGGCCAGTGGAATAACCCGGACTGGTCTCGCACAGCACATTTCCGTTTGGCAAGATGGTAGCGGGGCCATCCGCAATGTCATCTCCATTCGGAAAGTCCGGCCCGGCGGCCCATCGGTTTGCATCAGGCCGCTCGGGGTCGTAGATGGCGTTGTGACCGCTGGCGCCTGTGGCGAACACTGTGCCATCAGGCCGTAACACGTCTGGCCCCAACTCGAGATATTTCACCAGGTTGTCAGGCGTGTTCCCGGAAGAAACCCACTTGTCCAGGCCGGGAAGATATCTTTCCGAGTGGGGAGCGTCTAAAGCGACTTCCAGCACGGATTCGTCCGGCAGCAATACCCATCCTGTTTCGCCATTGCCGTAGAGAGGACTGCCACCAGGGGTCCAGGTTAGGGTCGTGGCGTCGAACAGAGCGATCGTATTCGCAAATTGGCCCGCCCCCAGCATAAAGGTTCCGTTGGCCAGAACCACGCTGGGCGCATCCCCAATGTAGGTCCAGCCGGTGGGAGGATTTACTGGTGTCCACACATCGGTCGTTGGGTCGTAAATGGCTCCAAGGTCGAAATCCTTCCCCGCAAAGTTGAATTCCCCTCCTTCTACGATGACCCGCCCATCGGGTAGCACCGCGGACGCAAACGCCCAAGGAGCAAAATCCGACTGCATCGAGGCCAGCCGTGACCATCTTCCGTTGAGGTAATTGCCGGTTTTATCGGGAGTCAACCGCCACCAATTCGGGGTGGCGAACTCGTGCATCATCACGGTGCCGTCGGTAAGCAAAAGGGTGGCATCGGTTTGAAATGGGGGCTGATGTCGAAGGGGCTGCCAGGATTGAGCGCTGGCCACTCCAAACAGCACTGACCACGCGATCATCGCCCGCTGCACCGTTCTCATGAAGTTCATCGGTGGTCGTCAAGTTCTCTTTCGTAATTTCGTCGAAGGCCGAATGCCGCGGAGAGAGGGGGGGTGGCGCGAGTTCGGTCCGCGGGGGCCAGTATATGCCGAAGTTCCCTGCCAGACAAGCGTTTTGCGGCGTAATGAATGGCTTTGGCTTAGGTATTCACCGCTTCACATATAGATCCAACATGCGTTTCCCGATCAGGTTCCAGCCAAATTCCCTTTGCATCCAGTCTCTTCCGCGCCGTCCCATATCCCTGAGTGGCAAGTCGCGGATCTTGAGGATGGCGTTGGCCAGGGTTTCAGGGTCGTTCTCCACCCAAAAACCGCATTCCTCCTGCTCGAGACGACTCCACGGGGTGCCTTTGCTGGCAATGACCGGCACTGCGTGGGCGAGAGCTTCGGCGATTACAAGGCCGAAACTCTCAGAATGCGAAGGAATGATGGCCAGATCGGAGTTCTCGAACAGTCTCTTCTTGGCATCACCTAACACCGCGCCCAACATGCTGACGCGCTCCTGCAGGGCCAGACTGGTGATTTGCTGTTTCAGATGGGCGGCGTATGCCGGGTCCCCCCAACCTGCGATCGCCAGCCGCCAACGCAACTCAGGGTTTGCTGAAAGTTTGGCGCATGCCCTCAGTAAACATTCAATCCCTTTGATCGGATCCAGGCGCCCGATGAAAAGCAGCCGGAGATCCCCCGTTCGTTCGCTGGGATGAAGATCGACGGGAACATCGACTCCATTAGGAATCACGCAGGTCTTCAGCTTGGGGAATCTGGCCGAGGTATCGGCCTGTTCCTGTTGCGAGGTAAGGTGCAAAGTGAGGCTCGACCGGTCCGCCGCATAGTACCACAACGAATCCCAAGCCTCCTTCACCCCCCGGCGTGACGAACCCTGCCAGCGCTGCCAGGCGCCGAGCGGCGACCACACGACTGGCTTAGCGGCGAGACGGCAGTGTAACAGAGTTGGGAATGTTGGGAAGCTGTAAACGTAGTGAAGATGGACCACGTCAGCCCAGGAAATATAGGTTCGCAACAATCGCACCAGGGTAGGGGACACAGAATGGCGGAAACGGCGCCGGCAATAGCGGACGCTGATTCCTTCCCCGCGAACGTCCTCGGCTTTCTCGACGTCCAACACATTGTCCAACCCGTCCGCGTCGGTGGTCAGCACACGCACTTCGTTCCCCAGCCTGGCTAGGCTCCGGCACAGGTCATAAATGGAAGCGGTGGGTCCGCCATAAACATGGGCGGGATAAAACGACGGAGCTACGTGCAGGACTTTCATTGGAAGAGCCGGCGACTGTCCCGCGCTCGCGCGGACTGGAATGTTTACCACTTAAGGAGTGATCTCGTACGCCACCCCGTAAACGCCGTAGTTGCCGCCGCCTACGGTGGTGCCAAAGAGGTTGCCCTTCTTGTCGAACATGACAGCGTTATCGGGCAGAGCTCCGTTGCTGCCGCTCGAGAACGAATAGATCACAATTTCATTCCATGTACCATTGCTGCGGGTCAGCTCGAACACCGTGCCGCAGGGCGAGGAGCCGGCGAAGCCGCAACCAGTCCCGGTGCCGCCGGCATAAGTGGTGCCGTAGAAACTGTTCCCCTTCGCCACAAGAGAAGCTGCCGGCGTCCCGCCGTCGGCGCCACCAGTGAAGGTGTAAAGCGTTTTTTCGTTCCAGCCAGTCTTGGAGTGCTTGAGTTCGAAAACGGTGCCGTAAAAAAATGTCCCGTCTCCGGGAGCCGTCCCGTACAGATTGCCCGCCGCATCCAAGGTTAGAGGAGTCGTGAGGCAACAGCCGTCGCTGCCTCCGGTAAAGGAATAGACGACATCTTGTTTCCACTTCTTGTTCTTCACCGAGTGGGGAAGCTTGTAAACAATGCCGTTCCCATACACGCCATAAGCAGACGTGGAGCCATACACATTGCCGGCCTTGTCAAGAACGACACCGGCATCGGGGAAGCCGCCATCGTAACTGCCAGTGAAAGTGTACAGGACGCTTTCTTTCCAGTCTGCCTTGCCATGCGTGAGCTTGAATACGACGCCACATCCGTAGCCAGCGAAGCCGCTGGTATTGCATCCTCCCTGCAAACCTCCAACGTTGGTGGTGCCATAAAGGTTACCGGCCTTATCCATGACCAGGCGATCCACCGGATAAGCTCCATCCGTGCATCCCGACCGGCTGCAAAAACTGTAAAGCACGGTCTCAGCCCAAGCGCCGCCTTTCTTCTTAGGCGGGCTGAGTTGAAACACCGTGCCGCAGGTACCGCCGGAACAGCCTCCGGTTGGAGTGCCGCCAAGATAAGTGGTCCCATAGAGATTGCCTTTGTCGTCCATGACAAGGCTGTTATAGACGAAGCCGCCATCTGCCCCGCCAGTAAACTTATAGAGCACATTTTCTTTCCATCCGCCCCCGGACTGGGGCACCAACTGGAAAACGACTCCGCAGGATTCACCGAACGGACTGCAATTGGGATAGCCGCCGCCAGTGAGGGTTGTCCCATAGAGATTGCCAGCTTTATCGGTCACCAACGCCGATTCAGGATAATAGCCGTCGCTGCTGCCGCCCTTGAAGGCATAGATCGCACTTTCCGTGCTTGCCCATGCGGTGGTTACCAGCACCAGACAAACAAGAATCGCGTTCCAAGCCCTACTCACAGGAAACTGCCAGCCAGTGTTCTTCATTTCGCATGACCTCGATGGAATAGACACACAAGGACGGTTGGTTACAGGTCTCCGCCGGGTCGAAGTATATGCTTGAACGAGGCGACTGGCAAGGCCTCTGCAAGATGCTTCAAAAATGTTCGAGTCTTCAACTTCCTGGGAACGGGTAAGATGAGTATCGGTTGATTTCACGGTGATCCTTTGCGTCCAAGAGTTGCGCTAGTCACGTCCGGGCTGGGGACTCAGTATGGAGGTATCGGCGTTGTTGATCAAATGATCGTCTCCGCCCTGGGGACGGATCACGAAATTCTTCTGTGGGAACATCCACCGTTCTGGCCGCGCTGGCTGCGAATCTCTACCATCGCGTGGCGGGCAGGATGGGGCGGGCTTAAGCGGCCCGACCTGGTGATCTATGACCACGTTCATCTTGCGGTTCTGCACACGGTCGTTCCCACCTTGAGAGAAATCCCGTATGCAGTGTTCCTGCACGGTGTGGAGGTGTGGCAACCGCTGGCGGGACGGCGCCGCGCGGCGCTGCTCGGAGCCAACCTTCTTCTCACCAACTCGGCGACCACCGAACTTGGGGCGCGCAGATTCAATCCATGGTTGCCGGAGGTCAAGGTGACGTGGCTGGGTGTTCCCGGCCAGCCTCAGCCGGTGGACGTGAGCTTGTCACCCCCGGTTGGCCTTATGGTGGGACGCATATTAGGAATCGAACGATATAAGGGCCACGATGCGGTAATCAGTGCCTGGCCAATCATCCGAGCAGCCGTCGCGGAGGCAAAGCTCATGATTGTGGGGACGGGAAATGACGAAGCCCGCTTACGACAAAGAGTGAGAGATGAGCGCCTGGAAGGGATTGAGTTCTGCGGTCGACTGAGTGATGCCGATCGCGACGCCTTGTATCGCAAGTGCCGGCTGCTCTTGTTTCCATCCAAAGGAGAAGGGTTCGGACTGGCGGGTGTGGAAGCTGCCAGCTACGGTGTTCCGCTGCTGGGCCTGAAGGGTACCGTGACCGCGGAACTGTTTCCGGAAGGGACGGGCGTGGTATTAGCCCGGGATCTGGACGCGGACAGCATTGCCCAAACCGCGATTCCGGTTCTTGCGGACGCTCAACTTGCCGCCCGGACGGGTCAGGCCGCTCGAGAAAGAGTGCAGGCCGTTTTTCTGCAGGAGCACTTTATACAGCGTTTTCGCCAGGCTCTTTCCCCGCTCCTGGAAGGAATTTCCCGGCATTTGGCCTGAAAACCAGAACAATCGAAGAGAACTCGGGACTGCGCTCGATGTAGAATCCAATGCTTCTGGACGAATGCGGGTATTTTTGTCGAGAGGCCTATGAAAGCGATGAAGGCAAGAACAACAGTTGCATTGTCAGCATGGGGCGCGCTTTTACTGTTGATTTGCTTTGGCCTTGGATACCCTACGCTGAATCGGTACGATCCCACCTCAATCCGCGGCTTATCCGACAGTTTGCAGTACTACCGATTGGTTCAGTACGGGCCTGAAGTGGCGATCGGGCACTGGCGGTATCGCGTGCTCGCGCCCTTCCTGGCAAAGCCCATCTACTGGATGGCTCGCGGACGGCTCGCGAGCTGGGATCCGATTGCTTTTGCGCTGCTGATCGTCAATTCAGTTTTTTGTGCGGGCAGCGCCTTCGTAGTGGGTGTGATCGCGCATGGAATATCCCGCAAACCCACAGTAGCGGTGGCGGCGGCATTTACTTACTTATTGAACTTCACCGTATCCAACTATCAATTAAGCGGGCTGGTGGATTCGACCGACGCATTCTTCTTCGTATTGCTAACCTGGGCATTGTTGAACAATAAGTGGATGGCCCTGCCGCTGATCGCCTTGCCTGCCGCGCTCAGCAAAGAATCATTCATACCTATTAGCACGATATTCGCGGTGACGTGGCTGGTGGCGGATGATCCACGGAAACGCAAGAAGAAAGTCCTTGCGGCGCTTCTCATGGCCATTCTCGGTTTGGCGACGGTTTCAGTTCTCCACTCTGTGATCGACCATAGCCTGGTGCTGCCGTGGAACATACTTTCGGATGAGCATGCTGAAGGCAGCGTTGCGATCAGTCTGTTCCACGTCGTCGCCGCCTGGAATTTGTGGATGACGATTGTGTGGCTCCCGTTCGTATTCCTGGCAGCAAAATATGTCCCAAAAGAATGGCGTTGGGCTGCGCTGGCTGCCGCTGTGACTGCGGTCGTCTTGTTTGTGTACAACGACCCGGGACCCGATCCGGCTCGGCCCACGCTATCGGGTGGCAACGTCGCCCGCCCACTTTTTGACGTAATTGGAGCGCTTTTGGCGGTCTCATTCGCGTTGGCGGCGGACGCCTTCCGGATGGGGGCTTCCGCGAAGACCGAGACCTTCCCGGATCAGTGACTCATCACTCCGGCCCGCGACAAAGCATTGCCGGATGCGCCGCTTCCCCGTCGGACCAGAGTGATGACCGGAGCAAGCATAAGAAATGCGAAGAGCACTTGCTGCACTATTCCGGAAACATACACCGCCATCTGGGACTCCACCACCAGCAATCCCGGCAACAGCGCCACCCCGATACTACTCAGCAGCAGGCCGGATGCATTTCGCATGAAAAGTTCTCGCAACACTCCTAGGAGAAGGCCAAGACAAAACATCACAGTGACTGGCCCGAACCAGCCAAAACTTATGTAGCTCTCGGTGAGAGTTCCCACTGAGATCCCCACGTTCTCGATGTTCGCCGGCGCAGTGAGATGATAAGCCAGTTGATACCACTTGTTGGCGTCACTGACCGAGGGCTTCTCCGGCCAAAGCAAGCGCGGAACAAATGTAAGAGGCAGATACGAGTACAAGCGGCCGTACTGGTATGGTATTTGTGAGGGCGTCATCTCAATCACGTTGGCGGTCTCCTCAAGCAGAGAGAGCCGGGTTAGCGTGGCGCCGCCCAACGCCCGGAAACCTGCACCGGTGGTATCAGTAAGCGCGCGACCCCATGCCCGCGATGAGGCGTTCATCCAGAATGTGATTCGTTCCGCATAGCTGCCTGAGTAACTCTCTGACGGGCCGCCTTTCCAATACATCTCGCGGAACTTCGCCTTACCAGGTTGAAGAAACATCACGACCGGCAAAACCACCAGGAGCGCAGTCGCCGGAAATGTTCGTTTTTCAAAGACGTAGGCGGCAACACTGATGATGCCTAGTACGACCAAGGTCCCAAGCCATCCAGAGGAAAGCCCTACCACACCTGCCAGGAGAAAGTAGCCTGTCACCAAAACCTTATCTCCGATCTTCGCTGTGCCGCGGAGCCAGGACCGGAACAAAACGATAAGGGCGATGTTTGCGACAAAGACCTCGATATTCACAATGATCTGTCGGGTACCTTCTCCCCAGGCGTCGATGGGAATGGCGATTCTCATCAGAGCTGTGGCAATCAGGACGACTCGGAGATAGTTCCAACGCCAGGGATTCTGTGGAATGTCCAAGCGGGTGGAAGGGGCCCAGTGCCAAGTCGAGGCCACTTTCATACCGGCCCAAAGTGCCAGAACGCCGCTCACCACCAGGCACATGGATTGAGTAATTGCTGGCGTAGACAGGCGATGATTTCCGGTGACCAAACCGATTATGTGGCTACTCCAAAACACCGGCATGGCGTAAGCCACCCAATACATTGCTGCGACTAGGCTAAACAACGGGAGCTCCTGTCTAGATCCTCGATACCACTGTTGGTAAGAAGCCCAGGGGACCCAGCACAGAACGAGCGCAGCCATGATCTCCGGAATTGAAAGCTCGTTTGAACCGGTGACCCACAAAAATGCTGTGACCAGCAGTGGGACACCCGCGTACAGCAACACCGGTCGGGTGGGTACCGAGTTCAGGTTGTCTCGCAGTGGCACAGAGTGCTCAATTCAAGATTGCTCTAAGACATTGCACTAGATTGTCCACCGCTACGGGTGGAGAGTAATTTTCTATCATTCTGCTCGCGTGAGCGCCCATTTCGGCCAGTCGTATTGGGTCATCCGCCATTTGAAGCATTGCGCACGCCAGAGCCTCGACATTGCCCAAAGGGAATACGGAACCAGTCTTTCCCGGGAATATCAGGTCGGGACCACATCCCACCCCGTCGCTCACGATCGCCGGGCGCCCGCACGCCATGGCTTCGTTCACCACCAAGCCCCAGGTTTCTCCCCCGTCGGACGGGAGGACGAGTGCGTCGCACGCTGCATAGGCTGACGGGATTTGCGACAGATTCAGGAAGCCCGTGAACCGGACTGGAGCGCGATGATTCTGGACGTAGCTTTGGCACGCGACTCGTAGCGGTCCGTCTCCAATCATGAAGCCATGAAGCCTTGAGGATCGCTGCGTCGCTCGATGGATGGCTCGCACAAAATCCATGAGGCCCTTTCCCTCGATGAACTTACCTGAAAAGGCGAAGACTATCACGTCATTGTCTAACCCCCATCTTTGGCGTATTTCGCTGCGGATCGGTTTCACGCGCTCAGCTTCGGAGCGGAAGAAGTCGTTGTCAACCGCGTGAGGGACCAGGAAAACCCGCTCCGGTCTGGCGCCGTAGCGGAGGAAATATTCTCTCGACCATGTTCCCACAGCAAGGCAAGCATCGAAGCGCGGGATGAATCGCGGATAAACGGCGGTCTTGGCGATCCTGGTGAGCACCCCGCGCGGCGTGTGCAAATGCGAGTCGCTTCGCACCATGACCTTGACTCCGGACTTCCAGCAGGCCCGGATCGCCTGCCACGCACTTTTGTAATGCCACCCGTTCACCATCACCGCGTCATATTCGCGCCGCCGAATGATGTCCTTGATTTCCGGAGTATCGAGTCCGCCAAATCGCACGTGTCCGGGGGCATTAGCCACGTTTTTCAGGAAGGTAAAAGGATACCCGGACAGCAGCGGTACATCCCAGTCAAACTCCACTCCAAATCCCGCATTGGCTTGTTCGCTGGGCGTTGCCTGATGGCAGTAGTAAACGTGAATGTCCAAGTCCGGATGTGCGGCCAGCAAGCGGTACCATTGCGCTTGGTATTGAATCGGGTGGGTAGTGACAATCGCCAGATGCATCGGAGCCATAATCAGCCGTCTTGACCCGAGGACGCGTCGGAAGCCTTATCAAACACACTGGCCAGCCGCTTGGCCATCGCTCTCCCCGTGTAGCGTTCGAAAACGTCCCATCGCGTGGGCGGACTCGATCCCGGTGGCAATGCCAAAAGGTTCCGCAAATGTTGGGCAATCTCGTCCACGGCTGCGAGGACGGGCCGGCTGTCTCCGAATGTCACCACCTCGCCTGCTCTGGTTTCGTTCAAGATGGTCACCACACTGCTCTTTTCGTGAAAGACGACGAGCAGCGGCCGCGCCGCCACGATGTAGGGAAATATCTTTGACGCAGTATAATGTGGCAGGTCGGATCCCACGACAACCAAGACGTGCGAGTCCAACAAGATCTGCATCGCGGTGAGATATGGAACGCGCTCAGGCCGCTCATCCACACAGTGATCCAGTTTCATCTCCCGTGACAGCGCGAGCAGCTGATGCTGGCCTTCTGCCTTATACGCATACGTAGTGCCTACAAAGTGCATGCGCAGGCGGCGAAACAGCTCCGGCCACCGTTCCAGACCGGCCAAAAGCGCTTGAAAGACAGCTCGAAGCGAGGGCAGCATGGCGATGTTGATAGCGCCGACGCAGCTCACATGTAGCAATCCGTCTGCCGGATCGAACACCGGATTTGTCCGCGGATGTTGGCGCAGGTACTCGAAGTCCGAGGGTTCCACTCCCAACGGAATTTCGGTGACATCTAGCCAAGGATTTTTTTCTAGCACACTTTCCACCGTGCCCTTTGAAACTGCGGTCAGCTTCGCCACCTTGGAAACAGCAAAGGCTTCCATCCACCGCGCGACGGCATACACCACCGCGTATTTGGGCGGGCGTTGCGAACGGGGAAGCTTCCAGTAGTATGCCGTCACCACCGGGTCTTGGTAGTCGAGGACATACGGGATGCCAAACCGCCGGTGTGCCAGGCGCCCCAGAATCATAGTGTAGTTGGGCGGAACCGTAATGAAGACAAGGTCAATCTTCTTCTGCGGAATCAGCGCATTCATTGCCCGCCAGTGGTGCCACAAGCTGCGCAGCCCCAGGTCGCCAAAATGAAACTTGCGCGTCAGGGCCGCCGGGATCGCCCGCGTGCGGGTTATGTCTAGATCCGCCGGAAGCAGCTTCTGGCTTTCCTCGTCAACCGCGTTTTCGTAATAGCGTGGATCGGTGGTCAGGACAACTGGCTCCCAGCCAAACTCCCGAAGATGGGACACCAAAAAACGGAGGCGCAGCGCCGACGGATAACTGCTGGGCGTAAAATCCGCTCCGATGATGAGGGCCTGCTTCAACGGCCTGATCCCGACTTCCCTTTTACGATCTCATTCATCGCAATCCGACCTGAACATACACACCACCGCCACCCTTTTCTCCGAGAAACGCTACACCGATCACCGTGCCAGCCGTATAGGTGCTCGTACATTGCACGTGACCTGTGGTCTGGTGACTCACGGTGACGAATTGCCTCGCAGAACAGTCCCCATCCGCCGTCATGATTATGCAGCCAGACGTCATGACGTAAGTGCGACGACCGGAACTGCCAGGAGCGTTCGCCGCGACGCCAACCACAACTCCAGGCCCCGTGTCTCCTACTCTGGTTCCGACGACCGTCGTCGCATCAGTCCATTTGACGGGCAACCCCTGCGCGATAGCCGCGCCAGAGTTGGCAACCATCCCGGCGCTTGGGCCGTTTTTTAGCGATCCCGGCAGGAAAATACCGGCGGTCAACGTCCCAGTTACGTCATCCGGCCAAGACAATCCACTTGGACCGGACCAAGTAAAGGAATATCCGTTAGCCGTAGCGCATGCTTTTGTTGAATATTTCCCTTGTCCCGCCGCGCCGTTGTACCAAACATTGGGTTCACGGCTGGTGATGAAATTGCCACCTATGTCGAGAGCGCAACCCCCATTGACCGGAATCTGATTCCCCGAGATTTCGACGCCCGGCCCGGTCACATCCTGAAACCCCGCTCTGAAAAATTGGTTGGAAGGACCCTGTTGCGATTCCGACCAATTGGCGACGATGCGTTCATGTGACGAAGTCCCAGTCAGGTAAATATCATCGATCGTAGCCGCGTCCCCGCCAAAGGTGTTCTCCTCAATGATCGCCCCGCCATTTTTCTGGTAAATTCCATATCCACAGTGCTCAAAATAGTTGTGCCGGATGACTTCCAGGAGCGCATTGCGAGAGCCATTGGTGAGACCCAAAGCGTAGCCGATCGTACCCGTTCCCTTACGGCACTCAAATGCCGAATCAACGACTCGAATGTCTGCAACGTTGGCCGTGCTCACAGGCGACACAGACAATCCGACCCAACCGTTGTAAGGACCAGACGAGTTACTGGCATCCGCATCAAAAAGCACTCCTTCGAAGATTCCGTCGTAAGTGGCGATGCCGCCGGGCACGTCTTGGTCAACAATCACGCCTGTCGCAGCAGTTCCATTCCCGTCAATAAGCAAGTTCTTAACCTCAAAACCGAAAGCCTGCTCCATTTCAACGGCAACTCCACCAGGCGTCCCGGTGTACTTGAAACGCGTACAGTTTCCGGGGAGACCGCAACGCGCCCCGCCGTCAATGGTGAACGAAGTGGAGTTGTAGATCTTCCAAGTGCTCCCCAGTTTGATCAAGCATGACCCATCCCGCGTGCCAGCGGGGAAAACGAGTTTAATTCCCTTGAGCCCTCCGGAAGCGCTGAAAGTGTTTAACGCGCCAGCACTATCGTTCGTTCCAGTGCAATCCGCCCCTATGCTTCGCGCATCCACAACCTGTCGGTCATTTTGATCGGGCCCAACAATCGCGTCGCTCAGATTACCTGCTGTGCTACTGCTAGTTACAAAACTGCTTGAAGAAGAGGTTTCTAAGAAGCTAGCGTTCACTCCAAGTGCGATCTGGCCGACGGCCGAGATGCAACCGGCGATCATCAGCGCTGCGATCGGGGCACGCCGTCCCGCAAGAAAACTGCGGGGTGTGAAATCAGCGCCGGCAATCCATCCGTCTTTCAACTCCCGGCCTCGGGATGCTTCTTGACACGGTCCACCAGCCTGTCCAGTAACGATCTCTCCTTCGGTTCGGGCGCGACCCCGATCCGCGGCGCCCACTTCTTGGTATGTGCACCCCTCTCGAACACCACGACGCTATCATAGAAGTGTACGGACAGCGTGGTCCTGGTAAAGTCTGTCGGCAGCAAAGCATTCCGCGTGTGATCGGCATTCAACTCATCCACGAGACTCTTGCACTGCTCCACGAACGTAGAGGGCTTCCGCAAACCGCCCTCGTACTCGTTCCAGTAAGCTGTGTGCAGATCTTCCACCAGGTAAACGCCGTTCTTCGCGATTCGTGGGTACAGAAACCGGAACATAGTGTTGACATGGCTCATCATGTGGCTGCCATCGTCCAGCACGATGTCAGGCGTTCCGAACTCGTCAATCAGGCTCTGCAGAAAGTTCTCATCGCTCTGATTGCCGATCCGCACTTCGATCTGGTCTTCCTCAAACGCCTTGCAGTCCGGATTGACATCGATGCCGACGATTCGGGCATAGGGACCAAAATACCGTTTCCACATTTGCAGCGATCCGCCGAGCCCGCATCCAATTTCCACGAACGTAACCGGTTTGTAAACGAAGCCTTTGAAGTGGCGTTCATAAATGGGGAAGTAGTGCTTCCATTTATGGATAATTCTTTTGTCGTTGTTGAGAAAATCCGACCATAGATTCATCAGTTCAACCTCGGCACGGCACACGGAAGTATATAATCCCCTTGCTTGACAACCCAAGCGGCACCGCGTTCTGCCCGCCTTCATGGCTGATCAGGAACTCTATCTCGACCTGCTGAAACGCTGCCTTACCGGCTTTCTTTATCCGGAGAGCAGCAACCAGGAAGTTCACGCGGATCGCAATTTGCCCGCGACCAAGCGGCACCTTTTCCAATTTCTCAATAAACGCGGTTACAAGATTTTCAAGACTGTGCCATTCGATGCCAGCGCCAGGGAACTCGGCAAGGATTGGCCGAGTATCGGATATTCCATGGTCGGCTTGAAGCGTCTCGATAACCTGCAATTCTGTGTCGAGTCCGTCTTGAACCAGGGTACGCAGGGCGATCTACTGGAAGCCGGTGTGTGGCGTGGTGGCGCATGCATCTTCATGCGAGCGATTCTGAAGTTACGCGGTGTGACGGATCGCACGGTGTGGGTGGCCGACAGTTTCCAAGGGCTGCCTGCTCCTTCGCATGAGGCCGACCGGGAGTTCGACTTATCTGCGATCCCTGTGCTTGCCGTTTCGCAGGCGGAGGTCGAAGCCGCATTCCAAAGATTCGGCCTGCTGGACGATCAGGTAAAATTCCTGAAGGGCTGGTTCAGGGATACGCTACCGACAGCATCTGCTTCGCGGCTGGCGGTATTGCGGATGGACGGCGACCTTTACGAATCGACCATGGACATTCTAAACGCGCTCTATCACAAGGTCTCTGCCGGCGGCTTTGTGATTGTGGACGACTACCACATGCTCCCTCCCTGCAAGCAGGCCGTGCATGATTTTCGGACGCGCGCCCGTGTTACGGATCCCATCCAGGAAATCGACGGCACGGGAGTTTTCTGGAAAAAGTCAGGCTAATTGATTTAGCACTTCGAGCAGGTTTTTCTGCTCGATCTCCCAACAGAAACGGGATCTGGCGGAATCCCACGCGGCTTGCTGGACTTGGCGCGATGACGGGCGATATTTGAGCCAGATTTCCAACAGCGCCCGCAAGCTCCAGCATCACCGGCGGGGTACAAGCGATCGGCGCCGGGCGCCTGGTTCATCAGTACGCGCTGCCCCAGAGTGTCGGTCGCGACCAATGCTAGACCCACCATCACGTAGCTGACGACTTGTTGGTCACGGTAAGGATGTGCTTGCGGCTTTGCGGAACTCCAAAGGCCAGGCCCACGTCGTACTCCGCAATCGCCGCTTGTCGGCATCGAGCACAACAAGTAGGCCAGTTTTACGGAACCGGTGGAGCGAAATGCCGGTGTGCGTGTGCAAGTCCAGCCCCCGACACAGGCGCGAACGAAGCCATTGTCTGAAGGCGACAATCAGTTAAATGTCCAGAAGGAACTGGCGGACTTTTTGCGCAACTGTTTCCAGAGAAGGCGTTTGGGCGACAATCCCTAGGGTCTGCTGTTGAAACGATTGGAACCGTTCACCCCGGCTGCGTTCAATCACAGCCAAGGCCAGTTCCGCCGGTGTCCGGGCCAGCGGCAACACGGAAGCGTCCCATTGATAGCCGCGCGCGCCATACTCCGTTGTGGCAATCGGCAGTCCCCATCCAAGCCCAGCAGCGAGTTTGGTGCTGCATCCCTTGGCATATACAAAGAATGGATGGACAAAGCAGCACCAAGTCACCGCTTCCAGCCGCAACGCATCGTCGTCCAACGCGCCCACATACTCAACGAACGGAAAAATCTGGGCCAGTCTCCGTCCGGTTTCCGATGGGCGCCCGACCAGTCGGAAACGCAAAGTCCGGTCGTCGGTTCCCGCCAGCTCTTCAAACAGGCGTGTCAGCCCGTCAAGGTTCGGCGGATGATCGAGCGTGGACACACAACCGACGCGGCCGTTTACAGGCCGGAAGTCCAGCTTCGGTTCCACGATAGTTCGCGGAACCCAACCAACCGCTTTTGTGCCAAGCCATCTTTCCATTTCCACCTCAAGTGGAGACAGCGTAAGCACAGCATCAATACAGCGGCGTTGCTCCGCCTCCTCCAACAATTCCTCGCCCAGCATCCGCCCGGCTGGCGGTTTAAGACGATCTTTTAATCCGGCTCGCCGCCGAATTTGTTGGCTAATGCAAAAATCAATGCTTTCAACACCGTGCGAAAGAAAAACCTGATGAACCGTCGGGTAGCGCCGACCCAGGTGACACGATAATTTAGAAAAGAGTATCAGGCTGAAAAAAACGAACTGAGCGTTATTTCTCTCAATCGCTTCTTCCACCAAGCGCGCAAGTTGGGGTGGCTGGCGTCGCGGAGTAATGCGCGGTGAAATGCGACTCCAAAAGCGTGTGGTAAGACGGCGATCATAATCAAACGGCACGGTTTGCACTAGAAACCCGGCTGCTTTGAGCGTGCGCAAGTATTCCTGATTGCATACCTGGACACCACCACCCGATGGCAGCAGCGAGCCGGACGGGGCAACGAAAATTGCGGAGATCATTTCGTCTTCCTCCGCAAGGGACACCGCCAGCGCTCCAGCGGGCTGGCAACGTCGGAGGTGAGCCAGTCGCCAGCACTTGCGGTCACTGCACGTGGCCCCGGACAGGCAGGCGGGGCCGCACAGCGATGTCGCAGTACATCTCTTGATTGAGAGCGAACGCTACGACCTCATAATTGCTGCTGACGGCCAACTCGCTCACCGCCTGGATGACTCCATAATAGCAATTCTCATTATGCCTGAAGCGGATGTAGTCATTGAAGGTAGTGTCTTATTTAGAGTGTTGCTGAAGGTGGATTCATTTTCTGGCGTCCATGTAGAGACAGCCATGCTCCCTTGAAGCTGAGTCCAGCGCAGGATCGAAGTCGCGTTGGTGCACATTCGAGAACCCAGAAGCAACCAGGACTTTCGATAGACTCTCCGCGTCGTAAAGGTGCTTGTGTTCACCGTTCTGGTGAAAAATGTAGCTGGTGACGTGGCCCACTGCGTCGCACCACTCAGGGAACCAGAAGTCTTCCCATTTGACCCTAAATGTCTGCTCAAGCCAAGGCCGGAAGTCTTCCTTGTGATTGTCGTAAATGGCTACCGCATACGCGAGATCGGGAACCACGATGCTCAGCTTCCCGCCGGTAGCAAGAAGCCTTCGGCACTCTTTCAGAAATGGCAAGGCTTCCTCGGGATACTTAAGATGCTCCAGAAAGTGTTCGCAGTAGATGATTGCTGAGCAGCCGTCGGGGAGCGGTATTGGCTCACGAAGATCGAGACGAAGATCGGCCTTGGCACACAGATCTACATTGATCCATCCCGGCAACATGCGATCCCCGCAGCCCAAATTGAGGCCCAAGCCTTGAGATTTCGAATAGCACGACGCCCTTCTTGCGGCCTGGCGGTGCAGTCGATGGGTGCGCCATTCATTGCGAAGATCGGTCAAGGCTCTTTTCATGCCTTGGCTGGCGCGTTTTCTCCAAAGGGTCTTCAACATGAACCCCAAAGGATGCTACAGCCGTGGTCGATCCGTCAATTTCGCCGTGATTTGATAACCAGACGGTACACACGATAGGTAGTGGTATGGTTCTAGCAACACTGAGTCAAGACACTCCCGTCATTGAAAACCACAAAGCCACCGGCGCATGCAAAGATCGGCGTCGGCCTTCACTGAGGCGTAAGAAGTCAAATCCTTGACTTCTATAACCCTAGCTTTTTTCTGGGTGGAGTTGCCACATATGTTGTTACCCTCGCAAGATCGGCAACAGATTTCCGGCGATATTCAGGCACTTTCCGAACTCGGACACCCGCGAAAACGCTTTTCTCACCTATTTGGGCGCTGATTATGGCACTGTCGCCCTAATCCTCTTGGACAAGGCGCAAGTTTTCGCGGGTCTTCCCGCTGACAGGTAGCCGCCGGAAAAGCGCCGGAGGTACAGTGGGCTCAGCCTTGCCGAGGACTCCGCGGAGCCGTTGCAAATTCCCCTGTTTGGCATACCAGTTGCGGAGATCGTAAAAGAGTTGCGGGCCAAGGAGGAGCGCCATGGCTCCGAGGAAGCCTCTGAACATCTTGTAGCCCGCGGTCGCTCCCTTGTACGAGGAATGGAAAGCCTGCATCTCAGTTCTCAAGGTCTTCCAACGTCCGCCTTTGTCGCACTGCAGTTGAAAGCGCTCCAATTCGATTCGGTCCGATTCCAGAAAGGCTGCGATGATTTCCCGCGGCACGCCCAATTCGGTCAGTCTTTGGGGAAGCAATGTAAGAAGAAAACTGAGCAGTTTATAGTTTCGGCTCTGCGCGAGCTTGTCTTCGGGGCCGTGTTTGGAGAGATTTCCCGCGTGCAAGCGGTAATAGCAAAGTGGCTGGTCCAGAATGAGGGCGCCGCCAAGCGCCAGCGCTAGCGAATAAATTGGAGTGTCGGCGGAAAACACCAGCTCGATGGGAATTGGCCCAACTCTCCGGAGAACTTCTCGACGAACCGATAGCCGACTTGTCCCCAGAAGCATGCGCCCAGGGTCGGCAATGCGTGCCGCCTCCGTAGATGACAGATCAAGCATAAGAGGTCTCGACGACACCAACATTTCAGTCGGCGGGGAATCGTCATGGACCTCAAAATATCCGTGTCCAACAGCCGCTATACCGGGGTATTTCTCAAAGGCCTCAAGTACGGCCTTTACTTTCCCCTTTGCCCACCAATCATCTCCGTCCAGAAATGCAACGTATTCAGCGTTGGCTTCGGGAATCGCGACGTTGAAAGCGGAGGCCTGGCCACCGTTCTTCTTGCGGATCAGGCGAACGCGCGGCCCGAACTCACCTGCTATTTCGGGGGTCCGGTCGGTGGAACCGTCATCCACCACAATGATTTCAATCTCCGAGGGAGAGAGATCCTCTTCCAGGACGCTCACGATTGCCTGCTCTATGAAGCGCGCATGGTTATAGGTGTTGATCAGCGCGGTGATGAGCGGCTTTTTCAGCATAGTCAAGCTAAAGTTCGTCATTAGTACTTATATGCGTGGCCTCGACGGAGCATCGGTTGCTCGAAGAGGTTCCACGAAAGCTTCGCGACTGCGAGGACTAAGGGAATCCCGATCACCAAACTCAGGAGGTGCGTCGGTCTTGTCGAGTCTCCAAAACGTAGCGCCAGCGCGCGGCGGACTCCCTCGACGAACGACATATGGATCAGGTAGACACAGTAGGACAGAGTGCCGAGTTCCCGCAAGGCCCGATTGTGAAGTATTCCGCGCACGGTGCCTTTGGCGGTGAGGGCGAGGAGCAGGCAAGACGTATAAAACAGTGCCAGCAGCGAGTAGCCCGCTTCGGCCATCACGTTGTCGAACATGGGGAACCTTCTGTAAGTCAGCCAGACCGGCCCGAGCAGCGTAATGCCAGCAGCCCAGTATGCCAGTGCTGGTCTCCTGATCACGATGTTCCAAAGTCGCGGGGTTCGGACCAATATCGCCACCAAAGCGCCGAGGCAAAGGGCGTCAGCCCTGCAAGGCATCAGCACGTAATCTGCAACATTTCCATTCTTGAAAATGAGGTGAATCGCGATTCTTAGCAGGGGTGCGGCCACCACCACAATCGCGAGTATCCAGGTCAGCGCATGACGACTTATCTTCCGAACCAGAGCGGGCAACGTGAGATAGAACTGCTCCTCCACGGCGAGGGACCACGTCACACCACAGACCATGAGCTCGGTCCAGCCGGCTGCTGTCCACAGGTTCTGCGTGAAGGTCAGATAGGCCCACAATGGGACCTGACGAATGGACGAATCACCCCACTGTCCATGCTGCACGCGGACGACTATGAGCCATACCACGTAGGCCGTGATGATGGCGGTGTAGATGGGGAGAATGCGGAACGCTCGCCGAATATAGAAGGTCTTGAAATAGCGGGGAGAATCCCTGGTATCGAGAAGAATCCCACCGATGAGAAACCCTGACAGCACGAAAAACAAGTCCACCCCGCTCCAAGAGAGGTGGCCCAGCATATGCACGAACCGCAATGCAGTCGAGACGGTGTATGTTGCAACCACAGAGTGGTAGAACAATACGAGCAGGATCGCAATGCCACGCAGTCCGTCGAGCGCTGGGACTCGTAGCTTAGAGAGTTGTGGTGTCCCTTGACTCATCGGCGGTGCTTCGAGAGCGTTTGGTTCTGCCGTGTTTGCCGGGGCTGGTTGCATCAGTTGCTCTTCGAGGCTGTCCTAGGGGAAAAGTGTCCAGGCTGCGCGCCCAAGTGATCGCATGCCCAGGCGGAACATTCGGAATCGCGAGCGCCAGTCCCAGGGAGCACGTATCGCCAGTGCGATGGCGTGCTTCCCCCAGATCCAGTTATAGGGTCTTCGGTGTCTGTCAGCATCGGGCCGCGGGAACCGGTGCATCCAGTAAAAATTCTCTTGAATGTCATAGAGAAACTGTACCCCCGAGAGAACCTGTTCCGGCGGTGAATCTGGCAGCTTACCCTCCGGCATGCAGAGAAATGCTTTGAGCCCGAGGAAACGAAACCATTGGTCGAGGTTGACGCTGTTCGCAGCATGGGTCTCGGAGCTGGCTCTCGCATTATGCACCGTACACATATTCCGGAACGAAATTGATTGATTCGAGCTTTGCTGCCGCTCCGAATATCTTCGCCCGGCGGCTTCGGGATGCCGGCGCCATAAAACCAGGATGTCGTTCAGGTTGGCGACACGATATCGTGTCGCCAAGCGCGAAAGCAACTCAAAGTCCTGAGCACACTGAAAAGAGGGATCCCGACGGTATCCTCCCACGTCGACGATCGCGCTCCGCCGGACCATGACGCTGACGTGGTAGAAGGGACAGCCGAACAGCACGTCCCACTTAAGGTCAAGATCATCCTGGGATTGCAGGTTCTGGCGATTCGCCCAAATGCCGAGAGCCGGCGTCTTGGCTTGGGGGGCGCCTTCGTGGTCAATAAGGGTGGCGTCCGAGCCAACCAGCGCGATCTCCGGGTGAGAGTCGAGGTACTCGACTTCGGTTTGGAGACGGTGGGGCAGAGAAATATCGTCATGATCCAGCAAGGCGACATATTCGCCGCGGGCTTCGACGAGGCCGCGGTTGGTAGCTCCGGCAATTCCCAGGTTGCGCTCATTCGTGATGACCACCAGGCGGTCATCCTTGTAATCGGCGAGGATGCGGGGAGTGTTGTCGGTGGAGGCATCATCAATCACGATGAGTTCAAAATCGGTAAACGTCTGGCTGAGGACGCTGTCGATGGCCGGACGCAGGAATCGTTCCCCGTTCCACGTGGGCATGATTACGGAGACGACCGGCGTGATTCGGTGGACTTCCTGACTCATAGCACAGAGCCTCCCGTGTGCTCCGGGATGTTGCTGGTTATTTTTGCCTTACTGCGCTCGGCAGCGGCTAGGTTGGGCAGCAATGACTCGGGCACGATGTACTCGCCATTCTCGTCCAGCGGAGTTCCTGCAATGCCGGATCGGTGTCCCCGCCTGAGATATCGGGCCCAGTCTAACGCAGAGATACCCGACGACCTAGCTATACGGAATGCCAATCGCAAACGACCGTGCAAGCTGGAAAAGACAATTTGCTTGAGCACCCAATAACACCAGTTTCGCTTGGCTTGCAATAATTCTTTTCCGGTCAGTGGACCGTCAGGTCCATTAAGCATCGCCCAAACTTTTCCGTAGATCGGTACTCTGTCAAAAGCTGTTACGAACTCCTGGTCCTCATGAGATCTTCGCCAGAACAGATCTGCTTGGACTAACAGCACGTTCACCTTGGCACAAGCCCGCAACCAGCACAAGACGTCCGAATGCGGCCCAGCTTCGGGAAAGCCCTTCAGTTTTCGGAAGACATCCGCTCGAAATAGAGCATGTGCTGGCATGATTCCCCAGAATAAGCCTCCCCACCCCAGAAACTCACGCTGGAAGCTTTGGCGGGGCGTAGAGAGCATTGGGCACGGACCACCCGGCCAGCGTTCGTAGGCGGACAGGGCAAACCCCGCGCGTGGCTCCGACTCCAGAGCTCGTACCATCACCTCCAGGCAGTAGGGGTACATGATGTCATCCGAATCGTGGTACCTCAGGAACGATCCACGCGCATGCGTCGCAGCATGGTTACGATTCGGATAGTCGCCAAGATTTCTCTCATTCACGATAACCCGCACGCGCGGGTCAATCTCGTACGATCGCGCAATCGATACGGTGTTATCGCGGGAACAGTCGTCCACGACCAGCAACTCGAAATCCGTGAATGTCTGCGCCAAAACGCTCTCGATGGCATGGCCGATGTACTTCTCCCGGTTGTAGGAGGTCATCAGCACACTGACCTTTGGCTGTTGGCTCATCTCTGGTCTATGCGACTCCCGGGTTAAGTGGCTGGTTGTGGACGATGCCGATACCATAACCATCCTGTTCGGGATCTTCAATGAGTTCCGAGGTCCGGCGCTGAGCTTTCAGTCCATTCCAGAAGGCGGGCACACCTCCAGTGTAGCTAGTGGTGGGCTTGCCGTAGCGTGTGCCGTGGTCGGGAACAATGTCGTGCAAAACAATCAAGCCGCCGGAGCGTACCAGCGGACTGTAATTGGCGAAGTCCGCCTTGACACCCTCATAGCTGTGGTTGCCGTCGATGAAGAGCAAGTCGAGCGGGTGGCCGTGCAGAAGTGAACGCACGCGAGCGAGAGTTCCGGAAGTGCGGGAGTCTCCGCGAATGGAGACGATGCGCTGCTTGCGGCCGGCAAAACGCGCGTGAACCAAAGAACGCTCGAAGGACAAGCCGAGGTCAATGCTGAGCAGGAGCGCGTCGGGGCGGCAAACCTGGGTGAGCAGAAACAGAGTTCCACCGGAGGCGGTGCCGATCTCGCAGACATATTCGGGAGGGCTCTGGCGCAGAATCTCGAGCAGTCCGAGAATTTCGCTGCGCTGCTGGATGGCGCCGAAGATCTGGTGGCTGCAGATGAGATCGATCTGTTCATCGAGCGCTCGGCAGGCGGTAACCTGCTTGCGCAGGGCAGCGAAGTCCCGGCGCAATCGGCGGTAGTTCCGATAGCTGTTGACGGTAAAGGCGAGGCGGTCGGCGGCTGGCTTGGGCAACGCCTTGCGGGCAATGCTGCCGGTGAGGGTCATGCGGGGCTGACCTCGCTGGCCATCTGCCATCGGGACTTCACCAGCATGGGGCCTAAATCCTGGGGCGGCATGCGCCCGGTGCCGAAGTAGTCGGAGGCATGCACGCCGAAGCTGGCTACGTTGACGACCATGTCGATGCACCAGTCATACGCGGTTCCGACGCAGATCGACATGGAATAGCGTCCGGGAAGTAGGCAGAGATCGGGAATGGTGCAGACCGCGGTCATGGGGCGGTCCAGCGCCGGGAATTCGGACTGGGAATACTGGCTGCTGACGGTGAAGAGGCGGTGGCCGAGACTGTCGTCGATTCCGACGAAGAGAATCGGGTTGAGCACCGGGAATGGAGGATCGAGGTCGAACTCGAGCACCATGTCGTCGCCGGAGAGGTAGGCGGTAGTGGATGCTCCGGCGCCGTTTTTCAGGCGCAGCGCGGAAAAAACATTAGTCTTGCCGGAGCGGGGGATTGAGGGCGAGCGCAGATCGATGACGCCACTATTGGTTTGATTTTCGAATCCGCTGAGATAGTGGCGAGTGACTTCGAGCGGATTGCCGTCTTTGACGGAGCGGCCCTGCTCGACGAGAATCGCCCGCGAACAGAGCGCGTGAATTGCCGCCATGTTGTGGCTGACCATCAGCACGGTGCGGCCGTGGCGGGCGACGTCGCCCATCTTTCCCAGGCATTTCTTCTGGAATTGAGTATCGCCGACCGCCAGGACTTCGTCGACGATGAGGATCTCGGTTTCCAGGTGGGCAGCGACGGCGAAGGCGAGACGCACATACATGCCGCTGGAATAACGTTTGACGGGAGTGTCGATAAACTTCTCGACCTCGGAGAATGCGACGATTTCGTCGAACTTGCGGGCGATTTCGGATTTCTTCATCCCAAGGATGGTGCCGTTGAGGTAAATGTTGTCGCGGCCAGTGAGTTCGGGATGGAAGCCGGTGCCGATTTCGAGCAGCGAGCCGACGCGTCCCCAGATTTCGGCTTGGCCGCGCGTAGGCTCGGTGATGCGGGAAAGAATTTTGAGCAGTGTGCTTTTCCCGGCGCCGTTGCGGCCGATGATGCCGACCGCTTCTCCGCGATGGATCTCGAAGGAGACGTCTTCGAGGGCCCAGATCGTGGGATCCTCCTGATGATCGCGGTTCGCATTGCCGTTCAGGGCGGAGCGTAGGCGCCGGAACGGCAAGGCGACGGCGTCGGTGATGACGTCGCGCAGCGCCTTGTAACTTTGCTGCTCGCCGATACGGTATTGCTTGGCGAGGCCGTTACAGCGGATTGCTACGTTGCTCATGGATTAGACCACGTCGGCGAAGGTCTTCTCCATGCGCCGGTAATAATAGAGCCCGCCCGTCAGAACGATAATGACCACGAGAATTGAGACGGCCAGCATGGGACCGGGAGCGGGCGACTTCCCGAGCAATGCCCAGCGGAAACCTTCGATGACGCCGGCCATGGGATTCAGTCCGTAAAGCGGCCGCCAGCGGGCCGGAATCAGTGTGCTGGGATAAGCGACAGGAGAAGCAAACAGCCAGAACTGCACGATGAATGTCAGGGTGTAGCGCACGTCGCGATATTGCACATTCAGCGCGGAGAGCCAGAGTCCCACCGCGAGGGCGGTGGTCATGGTGAAAAGCACGAACAGAGGCAAGGTCAGAATGGCCAGAGTGGGTGCGACGTGATACCAGATCATCATGCCGATGACGAGCGAGAAGGCGATGGCGAAATCGACCAATCCAGCCAGCACACTGGCGAGCGGGATCACCAACTTCGGAAAGTAGACTTTGGTGATGAGACGCTCGTTGAGGACCACGCTATTGCTGGATTCGGTCAGCGCATAGGCGAACAGTTGCCACGGGACGAGCGCGGTGTAGGCAAAGAGCGGATAGGGGATGCCGTTAGAAGGAACCTTGGCCAGACGCCCGAAGAACACCGTGAACGCAACCATGCTCAACAGCGGCTGAATGATAGCCCAGGCAGCTCCCAGCGCGGTTTGCTTGTAGCGGACCTTGATGTCACGCCAGGCAAGAAAAAAAAGGAGCTCACGGTAATGCCAGAGCTCGGTCAGATCCAAACGGACCCATCCGCGGGAAGGGCGAATGAGGGTGTGGGGCAAATCAGCGGCCAATTTCATCGCCCCCGACGCCATGCCCGGCTGCGTACCCACAGAAGCTAACAAATCTTCCATTCCCGCTCTCAACCTCGTCCTTACAGCCTTTACAACACTCAGAAGTATATGCCAGGAATCCGCTGGCGTACTGCGTTTGGAGCAAGCGGATGCCCAATTTACGAGGTCTTTGGCTTCTCTCGTGATGCCTGTTGGAAAGCGGCTTTGGGCGCGGGGGAGTGAGGCACCAGGCGCAATTTTCTGCGGCAAAAGCGCAATCAGGGTGAACGCTAGGCAGTAAAGAACGCTCCGGACACGTTACGCGAGCACAAAGAGGATTCCCCCGTTTCCCTTTAGCATATTAAATAGATTTGCCAAGGGAGTAACGATACCCGAAAAGCAATCCCGGAAAGGGTAAAACATCGGGATTAATGATCCATTTTTAGGCCCTAGATTCCTCGATTTTGATGCAAGCTGGCATGGCAGACAGCACAGAGGGTAATCAGGTTTTCCTCGGAATCATTGCCAGAATGACTGCGGAACTCCTTGTGGTGGACTTCAAGGTTCGACATGGTGCCGCAGGCTTGGCATCGCCAACCATCGCGGCGTAGCACCTGATTGCGGAGTTGGTCGTACTGCGCGGGCTCAAGCCGCAGACGCGGCTGTTTTGGTTGGACGCAGGTCATGACGCCTTCTGGGCGAAGTGGCCCAGAAACGTTTTTCTTTCTTCGCCGGGGAGAAACTTGAAGAAGCGTACGAGCGACTGCAGAAGAACATGCGAGTTGCCACTTTCAAGGTTGGCCCCCGCCACGAAGTCAGCACAGATCATTTCCAGGCAATAGCCGCGGGACTTGTCCGTACCCAGCATCAGGGCCGCCGTTTCGATTGCCTGTTCCACCACCGGGATCTGGGTCTTGTAGAGCTTGAAGTAGATAATCTCCGACGGCTCAGATTCTTTCCCGGTTAGCTCCTTCTCAACCTCCCGCTTAAACTGTTCTTTGGGCAACTCGCGGGCTTTGTGCAACCAGGTTGCACAGTCGAAGTGCTGCCGGTCCCTTTTGGCCAGCTTGGCCAACTCCAGCCCTTTGGTCCATCCCACTTCCTTCAGTTCCCGTCTCGCCTGTGGCGGCAGGTGCTCGTGAATGGACATCAGGTAGTACGCTTTCCTTCTTGATTCCGGGAACCGCCTTTCCAGGAACTCATCGAACGACTTCACGTTCTCCACCTGCCAGTACTGTCCCGCCCGCACTTCACACAAGTAGCGCCCGAGTTCAACGAACCGGGTGTCCCGTTCCGCCTCGTTCCGCTTCTCCCACGCCAGAATCTCGTCGATCTTGGTGAGTACGAATACGGCACGCCGGCGATTGAGCTTGGGCATCATGGGCGGATTGTTAGTATGTAAGCTCGTCAAGCCAACCAAGGTTTTCTGCTCCGGGGCGTCGCACCAGACCGATCTCGACCAAGCCCTGCTTCCCAAGGCACAGCCCCACATAAGGGCACGTACTGCAAGGGTTCTGTGGGAAACGAATCCCGCTGTGCGGCAAGAACTGGGCGGACTCGATCCGCCCAATCGTGTCCTGGACCAACTGGCCGAACTCCTGCCGCTGCTCGTCGGTGATGGTGGTGCGTAGGTATTGCACTTCCACCAGCCGCTTGCGCACGAAGACGATCTGGGCGACTTCGGAAATGCCGGTCATCCAGGAATAGCAAACCAGTTGCGGATCCAGGGCCAGCAGGCCGTCGGGTTCCTCAGGGTAGCGGCTGGAGGTGGTCTTCCACTCGATTAGGCAGCGGGTGCCGTCCACCTTTCCGATGGCGTCGATGTAGGCCACAAAGTCATTGGTCTCAGAAAACGGTTGCGTGAACTTGATCTGCAGGTTACGGCGAGGCTGGCGAATGCGGATGCGGTCGTCCTGGCAGAACCGGTCCAGCAGCATGATGCCCTGTTGCAGCATGCGGTCCCAGGTGTCGCCGTTCGAGAACCGCAGATCTTGGTTCTGACAGGCTGTCCATTCGCGGAACAAGGCCGCGGCAGCATCCTCTCGGAGAAAGTAGGCGCTAAGAGCCCGCTCGAACGCCCGGCCGAACAGCATGGCGGCCCGTGTGTCTTTTTCCTGCCAGCCGTCGAGGTAGCGGTGGCGATAGCGCCGGGGACAGGTCAGGTATTGGCTGATCTGGGTGTAGGAATAGGTCATCGGGTTGCCTCCTCCGCCATGGAGCGAGAAGCGCTCGAAATCGGAGCTGCGCATAGTTCTTCCCACTGACTGGCGGGAGCGAAGCCGTCGAGGTTGACGAGCGAAATGCCGTTGATCACGGTGTGGCTGATCTTGACCACCCCGCGGAGGCCAGCCAGGGCTCGTTCGTCGACTTGTTCGTGGGCCAGCAGTTCCGGGTCATAGAGGAAGTCCCGCAGGAACCAGCCGAGTTTCCACATCGCTCTCTGCGTGCAGTAGAGACGACCCATGATGGACCGACCGGCCAGAAGGCCGGGTTCAAGAACGGAGAGTCGGAGAACGTAGAACGGCTTGTGAGCATGCCAGCGGAACTGAGCACCCTCAACCCGAACGAGGAAGATGCCGTCGGGAATCTCCGGCCGTGAATCGCGGGCCGTTTCGGCAAGTCCAGGGAGTTGGCGCTTCATGCTGCACCTTCTTTCTGGCTCGGATAACTGTTGAGCTGGCAAAGCAGGGCATTGCGGTCTTTCTCAGCCCAATCGGCCAGGTGAGCAACGAAGTTTTCGACCTGCTCGCGGGTGGCCTCACGCAGGGTCTTCACACCACAGAAATCGGTGGCATAGGACTTGACCAACGTGGCGTCGAGTTGATGCTGGCGAATCAACTGGCAAAGACGATCGCGGACCGTGCGGCCGCCATAGTTCCCGTTCCCATTGCCATTCCCGTTGGCAGGCTGCGGCAGTTTCTTGGACTCTGGACGCGAAGCGGGCTGACCAGCGGAGGCACCGATCTCCTCGATCGAGCAGATGCCGATTCCGTAGGCCTTGCGTAGGGCTCGGTTGACGGCACGGGTCTCCGCGACGCGCATCTCAGCACCGTGCACCAGATAGGAAACATTGGATGGGTCGGCATCGCCGTATCCAACGAAACCGCGGCAGGTCCGGGATTTGTAGACTGTGGCCCGAAAGGCCCAACGCTGCACTGAGGGATCGCAAAACTCACGGGCAGGCTGAACCCGGATTCCGTGGCACCGGCTTCGCCGAGCTAGCCGGATGAGACCAGCATGAGTCACATACCAATGCCCGTCCAGGCAAAGTAGATCGCCAAGACTGACCTTCAAGGAAAGACTCTCAATTAACTGCGTGAGACTCGCCGCACCGGATTCTGAGAGCGGCCCCCAAAGGGAGTTCGCGAGTTTCATTTCTGACGCCGTGTTCTTCACTCGCTTCTTCATTTCGATTCTCCGTATCGTGGCATTCTTAGATCCTTCATTTGATCTCTTGGATGGCATCCATTGTCATCCACAGGATGACACACAAGATCTTACTTGTCAAGAGGGTTGGCAGACGGTGGTAGAATTCCGCTAATGAAGGCAAAAGACACACGCCTTACACTCCGCATTCATTCCGAACTCAAGAAGGAACTGGAGGGTCTGGCCAATAAAGAGAGTAGAAGCGTTGCGCAGATTTGCGAGGCATTCCTGCAGGCTGGACTATCTGCTTACAGAAGAGAGGGAGCGAAATATATTCATCGCTTTTTGTCTCGCCGCGCAGACGAAGGTTAAGTCTGAGTGCTGATTTTTCTTGCCGTCCGACAGAAGGATCCAAATATCTGCATCGTTTTGTAGAGTCCTTCGGGCTGAAGAGTTGTGACCCCACTGCGTACCAGGCCAAAACTAGGCGACCTAAAAGGTCGCCTTTTTCTTATCGGCAGCCGTCAAGGCACTATTAGGGGGCTAAGATGTGGAGTCACTCCACTGTCGAGCCGGTGTTTCCGTCGCCCGCCGTCGTGAATGCAAGTCTTGGGGGACGATAGGCTGATGGACGCCCCTGGACTACCAAACTAGCCGACTTGACCCAGCCTGCGTAAAGTGGATTCCTCAGGATTGCGTACCAAGGCTGACCCGACCCTCGCGGCTACGGTGTTCGGTGTTGTCGTCAGAATCGAACACGATTTGACCCACTCGCCAGCCGGGCTCCTCCAACGGTCCCACAATCCCGCAAACGCAAACACTTCCCCTTTATCGACCTCAAAGCAGTATGCCTGCTTGATCTTGCCATCTCTCGGTGAATTTCGAGCCATCCTCGAAAAGGAATTCGACTGCAAATACAAAAAGCTTGATGGCGTACTGGTTGATCCAGACGGCAAAGAGCACGAGGTCTACTACTTCGAGCGAAAGATTGGGAAGAAAACGCTCTTTGTTCCCGCAGATGTTCCAGATGATAACGTGCTGACGCCTTCCGTTCTGCGTAGCCTATGCTCCCGCCTTCAGATTTCCCTTGATCGATTTGGATTTATTCTGGGCTAGATTTTCAAAACAGCCCACTACCAACAATCCAACTGGCGTGACAAGAATGGCCTGCTTTGTATACACTTTGCCGGTTACACTGAGGGTCGAAGCCCGTTCCATCATCGAGCCGTCTAAAGGCGACCGCGATCAATCGGTGGGCGGAAAAGGCGGGGCCAACCCCGTCCAGAGGACACTAACATGAAGGCACGTGTTGCAAACCTGCGCTATGCGGCACTCGTCCTCACCGCAGTTCTCGGCGTTGCGATGAATATGCCGGGATTCGCCGCTGGTGGCGACGCCAACGATGGTCTCTCCAGCGTAAAGCTCTCTACGCACGGCTTGAGCGGCGCCGGAGAAAACGTATACGTACTCGATACCGGTAACCACCGGGTGCAGACGTTCAACGGCAAAGGCGTCTACAGGAGCCAGTTCGATCATTCCTTTGATCTGCCTACCGGCATCGCCCTGGATGTCCACAGCAACATCTACGTGAAAGACGGCAACCAGAACTGTCAGGCTGATAAGTTCGACAGCCATGGGAAGTACATCCTGCAATTTGGCAGCTGCAGCAACGGCACGATTGGCCCGGGGATTTTCGACAATACGGGTAAGGCCGCCACCAACGTCGCCGGCGATGTGTGGGTTACGAGCCCTGACTATTACTACATGCAGAAGTTCACCGGCTCCGGCAAGTTTCTGAAGATCGTCTGCATGGCAAACGTGGGTGTACAGAATTGTCCGCCAGCCACCAGTTTTGAGGTTCAGCCGCAGGGTGTCGCTCTCGACGCCAGCGGCAACATTTACGTCACCAACGTTTATCCGTTCCAGGGCGGTTTCAACGTAGTCAAGTTCGACAGCCGCGGAAAATATCTGGCCACGATCGGAGCGGCCGGCTCCGGCAACGGGCAATTCAACGATCCCGAGGGCATCGCCCTTGATTCGAAGGGCAACATTTACGTTGCCGATAGTGGCAACAACCGGGTAGAGAAGTTTAACAAGCAGGGAGTCTACCAGAGCCAGTTCGGATCTCAGGGCTCGGGCAACGGACAGTTTAAATATCCGGTCGGCATCGCGTTCGGTACCGCTGGAGAGATTTACGTCACTGATGTCGGCAACAATCGGGTGGAGGAGTTTAACAGCCACGGGTCGTATCGCGGCCAATTCGGATCCCCCGGACAGGGCAATGGAGAATTCTCCGCGCCTTACGGCATAGCCATCAGGAAATAGCTCGCCCGCGCCGTTTGGGAGCTGCTGCCACTGCCCTTGTTGGTTAGTTTGGTCGTTGGGGCCGTGTAACCGCATTCTGTTCAAGAGAGACCGCAGTTTGTGCTAAAAGTCTGCCGTTTGCCGATGCGCCCGTCTTCATGGCGATCATTGTTTTAGCCAGTATGACTCCCTCAAAGTGGGCAGTCGTTCCAATGACCACAGCACCAGAAGCCTGCCAGAAGATGTTCTTGGGCCGCGCGCCCCCTTTCAGGATCATCCGCGTAGCGTTGGCTTGAGTAAGAGTTCCCGCTATCTGGAATATCCAGACAGCGTCTGCTCCACCCGAAAGCGTGACGTTGGTTGACATTAGAACGCCGGTATCCCATTTGTAGAGGCCGGGAACGAGGGTTAACCCGCCAATCTTTCCGGCTCCCAGATTGACAAAATTCGGGAATTTTCGTCCGGCAGCGTTGGTGTAAGCGTTTTCCATGTCGCCTACAGCCTTTGTGAGTAAAGTGGGGTCAGTCACCCTGCATGGGAGAGGTCCCGCCTTATTAACGGAGTAAACTGTCCCTGTCATCATTTCCACACATCTCACATGGATGGCGGCTCCAGTGATTGGACTCGCTCCAACATCCCCATTGATAGCAGATGGAAAAACGTCTGTAATCCCTGATTTGGTCAGAATGGCGAAAGGGCCTGCGGTTCCGAGGAATACCGGCGTCTGTCCGGTAAACTCGACGGCGTTGGTGGTAAATATCCATTCAATGGGATTGTCCATTGCAACTCCGGCTGCGTTCTTCGCCGCGGTGGTGACCCTGGCGATATAGCCGGTATTCGAGTTGAGAGCGGACGCAGCGGGCGTAAAGGTTGCCAGAGTGTTCGCGTCATTCATGACGACGGTACCGGGCACGTCGTTTCCGTTTGTCTCGGTGACTGTGAACGTGGGCAAATTCCCCGCTGAGGAAGAATTAACCGTTTCCGGGTCCATCGGCTGGCTAAAGGTTGCGCTCACTGTGGTGCCAGTCACAACGTTATCGCTGGTATTTGTGCTGGTCGGTATGTTCGTGGCCCGGTTACTTGGGCTTGACGAAATTACTGTGGGTTCTGTCGCTGCGCCGACAAGAGTGCCGGGAGCAATGGCAACACCGGGGGCAACGGTCGCAAAGACCCTTCCGATTCCGCCACCTGAAAGCAAAGCGATGAATACTAACGCCATAAACATCGGCGGTTTGTATGAGCTCTCGAATCTGGTCATTTTCTTTCCCTCTCTCAGAGCAGGCCGAGTTGCTAGACCTTGCCGGGTGAACACCGTTCAAAAAAGTAGATGTGGCGCGGCGGGGGGGTAAGCCAGGCTTTCCTGAATGCGAATATACGGCTGCGCCACCAGAGGAACAAACGGCCGTGCGGGTCGCATAGTTCCTTCACATCTGCTAACAAAATTACAACGGTGGCCTACCTCGTGACTGCTCACAATTGCTCAGGTTTCGAATATAAGGCGCCCATACTACCTGGGTAGTTCAGCGCGACCGAATGGCGATATACCCGCTTCGATTCAGAACACATGATCCACATTGAGCTGTGCTTGGTTCGCAGCCGTATCGTCATGGGGATTGTGGGGAAGAAGAAAATCAAACAACAATCGGCCAAAGCGTTCGGAACCTGCCCCCAGTTCACGTCGATGGTCTGCATCCCAACACGAGAACCCCTTATGGAGTGGTCAATTTTGACCAGACATGCATCCTTTAGTTCCTTAGTATTGCAATCGGTCTGTTGGCGAGGCAGGGGACTAGCTTTTCTGCCGTTTGGGCTGCGTAACTGAGGGGCAACAGAGGGGAGAGCCATAGTGGATTTTGCCTGGTTCGTCCGATGCCGGTTGAAAAAGCTGGGACTTGAGCAGCGAGGTCTGGCGACCGCGGCCCAGGTTACCGAATCCTACATTTCTCAGTTACTGACTGGGAAGAAGGCCCCTCCCTCCCGTCAGCGCGGGGATCTCTATGCCCGAATGGAAACATTCTTAAAGCTTGCCAAGGGCGAGCTATCCAGTCTGGTGACCCTGCAGCGCAGGGAACACCTGCAACGCATCCTTGGGGGAGATCCCGAGCCTTTATTCAAAGGGGTGCGAGAGCTAATGCTGCGCAAATGCATCCCTCCCAAGAAAGAACAGATCAATACCATCATTGGGAGGCACCACTTCGGCGAACTGGAACGGCTGGTCACGCAAAAGCATATCGAGGTGTGCAAGGCAGTTGCCAAGGCAGGATTGGGGAATGCCGAGTGGCTCCGCCTGGTGGCCCGCCTGAGCAAGCGCAGCCAGAAAAAGATGCGGGCCATTCTGCTGGAGTTTCTGAGTACGGATGGGTTGAGCGGGTCGCTTGAAAACTGCGTTCCTTACCTGGATGCCTTACTGGAATCCTGGGACATTGATCTGGCGACCTTCGAAATTGAGATTGTGCTGAACCGAAACCTAGCTCCCGAAAACCTCAAGCGGTTTGCCTTTACGGAAAAGAAACCCGAATCCGTTGTCAGCGAAGAGTTTGGCCTGAAGGAGTTCCTGCGGGATCCTTCCCTGTGCAACGACGCTACCGATCACGAAATCGAGTTTCTGAAAAACCTGCGATTCAACGGCAAACGACCGAGCCCACTCTATTATTACCGCGAGTTGCAGACCCTCCGAGACCCTCTGAATTTCCGCACCGCTTAGCTAAAGAGCTCCGAAAAAGCGGTGCGGACAAGTGAGCCGAATGCAACGTCATCTGAGGAAGCGAGACCTCCGCGCTGGGAAGGCTCCGCGACTAAGAACCTAACGCTTATTCGATCCCCAGTTCTTTGGCTAGCGTTTTCCACTTAGCGTCGACGGCGGATTTAGTTTTTGAGTCCATCACGATCTCGTCCGGCCACGGACGCGTAAAGCCTTCGCTCGGCCATTTGCGAGTAGCGTCGACGCCCATCTTCGAACCATAGTTGGGCAGACGCGAGGCATGATCGAGGGAATCGACCGGGCCCAGGGTGAATTGTATGTCGCGTTCGGGGTCGATGTGGTTCAAGACTCTGAGGGTGACGTCGCCGATGTCCTGCACGTTCACATCTTCGTCAACCACGAGAATGCACTTGGTGAACATCGCCTGGCCCAGCGACCAGATGCCAGTGCAGAATCCTGAATTTCCCAGTTTCCATGAAGCCGACACCCAATCGCCCTCCGAAGCTCACTGGAATTCTGGTTACTGCATATAAGAGCACACTCATGACCATCAAATGGAAATCTGTCTCTCACGGGAACCGGTAGTGTCCTATTAGTATTAGGACACTACCCGGGAACCCACGATAAGCCGACCGTATTCTCTGCAACTAGCATCTGACATCCTCTTTCATTTTTCGTGCTTCTGATTTCTGACTAGGACTTGTCGCAATCCTAAGCAACGCGGCTTTGATCGCGATGTGATCAATCCGCAAGACGGGCACATCCAGCTAGGTTGCATTTGTGCGCAACGAATTGCTTTTGGATGTGGGCGTGTGCATCCTTCGGGCGGCCTATAGTCTCGGGATCTGCCGCGAACTCGGCATTGCAATATTCACACACGCCGAGCACCGGAATATTATTCTCTCGTTTGACGATTCTAAACGTGCGTTTCGCAGCGCTGACACAGATGGATGTGGCTCCGCCATTATCGCAAGACGCTCGCTGACGGGCATGGACTTGCTCAGCTTCGTGCAGGGTGGCCTCAAAAGGCATGAGCGGCACCGCTTGGGGCCGCGCCGTCGGGAATGGTCAACTGTGTCCTGGCGACAACGCGGGTAACGATGTCTTCCGCGTAATCGCGGTACAGGGTATGTAACGTGCTGCGCCAGCCTATCAGTTCGCCCCGCACAAACTCAGTTTCCACCCCCGCTGGATCTTTCTGGTGCTCAACATAGAAGGTCTTGAGAAGCAGTTCTCCCTGTTCCACTAGTCGATTGATAGTTTCGGCGTTTTGTAGCGCTAGGTGCATGGCGGCCCTCCTCGGCGCGAATCGGGTGTGGTAGCGCGAGAAGGCAGACGTTACTCCGCCTTCTCGTGCCCAACCAACTCATATGTGTCTTTACGCGGTCACGAGTTCGTGCTGCTGGAGGGTCGAGGTGACAACGTCAAAGGTGTGAACCTGGGGCGTTCCCTCAATAAACCTTGCCAGCGTCTTCAACACTTGCGGATAGGTATTGGTGTTGTAGTTGTCGGCATCTTTTTTGTTTTCCCACAGACTGATCGCGGTCACATCAACTCCGCCGGGACCGGCGAGAGTGATTTCGTCCTTAAAGCCATTCTGCTTACGAAGCAAAGGCAGGACGTCTTTTTCAAAAGCTCGCGTGTAATCGGACAGCATGTTCGATTTCAGATGGAAAGAGACATTGCGTGCAAACATAATCAACCTCCAAAGGTTGCAGTCGCTAAGAGGAGACAACTTCAGATGGGCTGACTTAGTTTCAGGAAACCTGAAAGAGGAGAAGGATGCTCACTCAAGTCAACTGGTGCATTTCAGTGGCCCTCTGCCTCGCCGCGCAACTTGTTGTTTCCAAAACAGATCCGATACTGCGGAATCTGCCCCATCGTGTACCTTTGGCGGAAAGCGAGCCAAAACGGCGACTCCTGTTGCCCTCGGACAACTGAACGATGGCGTACCTGTCTCAAAATCTCCATAGCACTCGTTGATCCCGAAATCGCCATTGCCTGAGGACATTGCCGGAGCTACCATTTGTGGCTGGTAACGGACCATGCACCAAAACAGCCTTTGGAAAGAGATTCTGGGGGCGCTGTCCTCGGATTCTTTGCCGCCTACGGCATCGCCCACGTGATTTACCCCGACCGGTTTATGAAACCTTGGCATCGTGGCGGCGAAATGCTGACCGAGTGGAATCGATTGGGAATTCAGCTTGCCGGAGCAATCTTCGCGGGTTTTGCAATCTACGTTCTCTACAGCGTCTTTGGGCAATAACTGTTGATAAATCGCCATAGCACTTATCCGCCCGATGACCAACGGTCAAAACGTGTATTCGCGCGCTAACAGCATCTAAGCTTGACGGTATGATATTCGTGGATGGACGGAACCGATCAAAACACCGCCGGAACGACCTGCCGCCAATGCGGTACACCCGCTGATGCTGGACGAATCTTTTGCGCCAACTGTGGCGCTGCGCTCCGAGCGCCTTCTTCCCTGATCCCACCAAGCGACCACGATGCCAACTCGCCTTCTATTGGCCCGATGAAGCGATTCGTGGTGACTGCCATCAAGTATTTGGCAGCGCTGTCCGCAGTGGTCTTTTGGCTGTGCCCATTACGTACCAGAACGCAGGTGCTCCTGTTTGTCGCTTCAATCGCCGTCATGCTGATTTGTCACTTTGGATTGAGCAGCATTGATGAAGAGTACGCCAATAAGAACGCGGGATACTGGCCAAAACCACTTGATTGGACAGCGCCCTCCAAATCGGACGACCCCGGCCCCAAACGGTAATTGGCGAAAAATCGCTCTTCCGGTTCAGTCTAATCTCCGAACGTGAAACGTATCGACGAAGCGGAACGCCTCGTGCGCTTACGGCTGAGATCGGATTCCACTTCTAGCAGATGCTCTTCCGTCGGTGAGAGCAGTAGTGGCTGACATGATTCTCTCAGTCCTTCGTCAGCCAATCTAGGGCTTCCTGCCGATCTATGAAGGTATGGAATTCACGGCGTGAGAATTTCTTTATGTCGTCCTTGAAGCCTAGGGGTAAGCTTGCTATACCCACCCATGCAGATTTCTTGACATAAGGCTTGTTGAAGACCGCTGCTTCCTTGATTGTTCGCACCGCCTCTTCATCGAAGGATGCTCCCGTGAAGTCGGCAAGAACCAAGACCGAACCGAAGGGCTGAGCGGTCACATAGTCGGGAACCGCTCGCACGATTTGTTCGACGTTGTCGGCAGAGCAGCCCGAAAGATCGACAAGCAAGAGCTGCTTGCCACGATATTCTATGACGTTGATGCACTTATTCAATTGGCAACACTCCGGAGCGGCGCGCCATAAGCGACTCTGACTGCAGATTGTACTCGGCCTTCTCGTCCTTTAACGAGCGGTACAGTTTAGTCCATTGCGAATTCGATACGATTGCGCCCTTTGTGTTTCGCCGAGTACAAAGCCGCATCGGCGCGGGCCGCTAAATCGCTGAAATCGGGAGCGGCCGTTCCGCAGAAACCGGCGATTCCGAAGCTGGCAGTAACACGGAACGCCAGGCCCGCAACGGTGAACTTCTGGGCCTCGATTTGTTTGCGGATACGTTCGACGGGAATCTTGATGTTTGTTTTTTCTGTATGAGTCACCACGAGGAGAAATTCTTCGCCTCCCAGGCGAGCGCAGAAGTTTGACTGGCGGGTGTTGGCCTTGAGAACTTCAGCGAATCCTCTTAGCACGGTATCTCCGGCGTCGTGTCCGTGTGTGTCATTGATACTCTTGAAATGATCCAGATCAGCCATAACCACCCAGATCGGGAATTGGTGGCGCGCAGCGGCACAGAGCTGGCGGGGTGCCCAGATGTCAATCGCTCGGCGGTTGGGCAGGCCAGTCAAGGGGTCGGTAAGGGTCATCTCTTCGAGTTGACGGTTCTTGGCCTGGACCTGGTTGTGGAGATCGACGATGCGGCAACCTACTTTTACACGGGCTTGCAGTTCGCCAGTATGGAAGGGCTTGGTGATATAGTCATCGGCTCCGGCAGCCAAGCCCTCAATGACTTCTTCCTTGTCGGCGTTGCTGCTGAGGAGGATTACGTAGGCATAGACCTGTCGGAAGTCGCGGCGTATGCGTTGGCAGAGTTCAATACCGCTAAGATCCGGCATGGTCCAGTCGGTGATTACCAGGTCTGGCTGGTGTTCGGCAAACAGATCCATGGCTTGGCGGCCATTGGTCGCAAATAGCAGCGCGTGCTCTTGCGAGAGAGCGCGCTCAACCAACTTGCGGTATATCGGGGAATCATCGGCTACAAGGATCTTAAGTCCAGGGGAAGACCGATCCATTTTTGCCCTCGCTTTCCGCCTGCGGTTTCGCGAACGGCTCCGTGTTTCTCTCGATGGCGATGTTATCAGGAGTGTCCAAGAATTGGACAGTGGGCAGTCCCGCCTTTATCCTGCTCTCTCCTTTCCTTCCGGCCAGCCCCGATCGACCTGAGACATAATCTCTTCGGCTCATCGGATCGCATCCCGCCGGAGACCGACCTTCTCATTTCATCTAGTTTCGACAGGCACGACAGAGAGACTGCATGACCCGAAAGACCAAGATGCGGTGGACACTCTTGCCTGACTGATGGAAAACGGCCCCAGAATCGAGCAACTGGGGCCGAAATCATGTTTTGGTTAGAAGCTGCTCCTAAGCCACGCCTACTGGTCAGACGATTTCGAGTATTCCGCGGCCCCGATCACCGTTCCCCAGTAGGAGGTTCCTTTGTTGTAGATGGAATACTGGGAAGAAAACCACAACAGCCCCTGGCTCGCGGTGGTGAAATCGGGCGCTGTGGCACTGTAGTCTCCCCAGCGTCCCGAAATCGCTCCTGAGCCGTTCTCCAGGTAATTCCCAGGGCCGTCCATCAAGCCGTCGCCATAGGTCACCCGCCGCGAGGTGTAAACCGTACCCGGGTAGTCGGCATCATCGGAGTAGTCAAAGACCATGATCACGTTGTTTTCCTGGTCCGGCTGTAGCGTCGCGTAGTAGGCGGAGCCGTTGTTAGCCCAGCCTCCACATAAGAAGCAGTCTTCTTGGCGCTCCTCGACCGCCGTCAGCTGACCATTGTTGTCGGTAACCGGATGAATGTCGAACCAGATGGGGCCAACCACGGCCGGATTGGTGGCTACTCCAGTGTTGAAAGACCCGAACAACTCACCAGCGTGGTACTTTATTCCTCCGGAAATAAAGGTGTCGTCGGCGTCGATACACCCCCCCATTCCAGCCGTGCAATTTGGTGCGCTGGCGTTGGGTGGGAACGCGTAGTTGTGGGTGGTACCGATGGTTTTTTGGGTGACCAGCGGCCCGTCACCCCCCTGCAGAAACCAAAAGGGATTGTTGGGACAGCCTGCCGTCGCCCCTGGGCACGCGGTGCCGGTGGTGGGTCCGGATATGTCCCAGATGCCGAGTCCGTTACAGCCCTCGTTGCACATCACGCCGCCCCAGTCAATATTGAACGATTGGGTCCAGAAGATCGAACTAGGCTTGTCGGCTCGATCGGTCACGTTGTCCGGTTGCAGGGTATCCACCAAGATCCCGCCAATGGCCAGGTTATCAAATTCCCTGACGCCATACATGGCGCCGTTGTAAATGGGATTCTTAGGCAGAATGAAGATGACGTTGCCGGTGAAAGTATCGCCACCGCAGTCGTTGGCGCCGCTCCAGAGATTGAGTCCAATGTAGATCCCGCCTTGGGTGGCTCCGGCTCCCCAGTTGGTGGTGTCTTGCCCGAGGGTGGGAAAGTCCGGACAAACGCCGCTCGCCCGTTGGAGGTTATTGGAGTACACATACCAGCCCCGGGTTGGATCAGGAGTCTGGCTGACCGCCCAGGCTATAGCGCCCACATTTGGGGGTCCCTTTGGATCAGATTTGTTGGTCTCAGTAAGTTCCAGCACAAAGAAGCGATGACTATCCCAGTCGTAGAAGGCGCGTGGGTCTGTGGTATAGGTGCCCGAGGGAAGGCCGAAGAAAGTGTCGGCGTCCTTGGGGAAACCGGGCTGCAGGTTGCCGTGCTTGTCGTAAACGGCAACGTAGTTGTTCACCATCTGAAGGACAAAGTTCTCACTCACTGCCAGCGACATGTCGGATGGAAAGCAAAGAGAACATCCTTGGCTTTGTCCGACAAAGAACCTATTCCTTCGCACTGACGGCGGTTTCTCGGCAGGACGAGCGACGGGAAGGAACGAGGAAGGAAAGGCGCCAATTTCACCCGCGGCCTCCCGCTTTGCCACAATTCTCTTGAGCGCCTGGTATTGCTCTTCGGTGAGACCCGTCAGCGGACGATCGTGATCCCCTTCGCCGGCTTTGCCCAAATATGTCGCCTGGGGCAGATCGCTCATATTGACCGAGCGTGCGGGCCCGCCTGATAGCATGCTTTGACCTTGGACGCTCGCAACTCCCCTTCCCGTATGAGCCGGCACCGCCCCAGGCAGCGCACGGTGGATAGCCGTTAGAACGGCGGTGTCAGATAGCCCTGCTGCTGTTGCCTGGGCCGCCGCTGGGGTCGCCTGCAGTGAAAACCCGGCGAGGAGAATCGCCGAGACCCCGACGCCCAGCTTTACGAAAAGGTCCAAAATCTTCTTTTTACCCTTGTTGCACATATCTCAAATCCCCCTTCCGCGAATCTTCGCGTTTTTGTGTGAGCACCGTTGCTGACTGCAGCGCCCGTCGACGGTTGCATTTCTGCTGGCATGCCTGTCTCTTCGTGAACCCTAACAAAACGTCGAGTGTCCACTGAAGTCGGGCTGCACGTTCTGGGTCTCCATCCGTAGGCATTCCTTTGACTCCCACTCACGTCACGAGACTACAGCTTTGAAACCGTGCCCCCGCCATCGTTTGCAACCCAGACATTAGCGCCGTCAAACGCCATGCCCGCAGGCTCCGTACCCACCGGGAAAGTCCCAAGCACCTTGGCATCACTGGCACGTATTTTGGTGACGGTGTTGCTGCCGTAGTTTGCCACCCAGACATTCATACCGTCGAATGTTGCTCCCGTTGGTCCCGTTCCGACGTTAAATGTTCCTAGCACCTTGCCATCACTCGCCCGGAACTCGGTAAGGTTATTGCTGGAGTAATTCGTGACCCAGACATTTCTTCCGTCGAAGGCTACGCCATTGGGACCGGAACCTGCAACGAACGTTCCGAGTACCTTGCCATCGGTCGCGCGCAACTTCGTGACATTGTTGGTTTCCGAATTTGTGACCCAGATATTGCTACCATCAAACCCTAGGCGATAAGGCTCCCCGCCGACGGCAAACGTCCCCAACAGCTTCCCGTCGCTGGCCCGGAGTTTCGTTACGGTATCGCTACCATAGTCGGTGTCCCAGATATTGGCGCCATCAAAGGCCACATCGTAAGGGCGGGTCCCCACTTTGAAGGTGCCCAGGACCTTGCCGTCTCTAGCTCGCAGCTTGGTCATGTTGTTGCTATTCTCATTTGCCACCCAGATATTGGCCCCGTCAAAGGCAAGACCATAGGGATTCGTCCCCACTGTGAAGGTTCCCAGCAGGGTGCCGTCATTCGCTTGCATTTCGCTGACGGTATTGTCTCCAAAATTTGTTACCCATATGTGGGCCCCATCAAAGGCTATCCCGGTCGGGTTCGACCCCACCGTAAAGGTCGTAGTGAGGTTCGCGGGGTACCAGTGGAGGAGCGCCACCTGAAGAGGGTTGAAGAATCTCCCCGAATTGACGGGATCAGAGGACGCTTGGCTATCGGAAATTGTTCCTAATGCGCCCAAGGTGGCGGAAATTACCAGGATCATTCCCACAGCGACGAGACAAGTCTTGAAACCTGCCATCCGGTTTCTCATCAGACACCTCCATTTTGGGTTTCAGTTCGGAACCCGCTGTTCACTTCAAGAACGGCGGCAAGTATACACGATGTGGCCGAGTTACGGAGAACGGCTGCGCGAGTGCAACGCGCAATAGAACCCGGAGAAATCCTAAGGACTGAGCCCCGAACTGCAGACCGCGCTGCAGCCGTTGCCGGCCGCCATTAAATCGCTGAGTGAACGCATCCGCGAATACAACCATTTCGGACCCGACCCTTCAGGATGGGGCTCGATCTCTTGCATTGGATGGGCTGCACCCAATGGTCTGTCGGAGAATTGTTGAATGCGCGACTCCTCCTCAGATCAACTCTGGGCCTTTCCTTTTAGGCTCCAAAGGAACGCTACGCCGCCACCGTTTGCTCTGTCTCTATTTTGCCACGGCTCCGCATGGCGAACAAAATACGAATATGAAGGACTTAGCCAGTAAACATGCGGCTAAGAGTCACATCAGAGACCCAAAACACCCTTGTGATATTCCCCCGGGGCTGTGGCGTGTAGCGCAGTTTGTGCAGCAAATACGCAATCCGGGCGAGCCCGGGGGGACTAAAACCGCTCTGAAAAACCGTGGGATCGTGCTAGAATCGAGTCCGCCCGGAGTGGGTACTCCGTTCCTCCCCAAGTCCTGCCCGACGGGTCAATCACTGGAGTGATTTTGATGTCGTCGCGACCGAAGTTGCCGCCCTCTACTGAATTACGGGAAGTCGAACCGCTCGACCCGTTGTTGATCAACGGGTACCGGCCGTCCTACGGTCCGCCGTTCGAGGAGCAGAGCGCGGTGCTCCACTATTGTCAGATTCTGCGCAAGCGCCGGTGGTACATGCTAAGTGCATTGGCCCTGATCTTCGGGGTGTCGGTTGTCATCAGTCTGACCTCGACCCGGATTTACGAGGCATCCTCTAAGATCGCGATTTTCCCCGAAAGCGCAAGTGCGATAGGCCTCAAAGATCCCGAGAACGGAGCTTCCGCCGCCGATAACGACTTAGCCCTCCTGACTCAAGCATCCATCCTTTTGAGTGACACCTTGGCGCTCAAGGCGATTGAGACCATGCATCTCGATCGCGATCCGAGGTTCACCGGTCAGAATTTACCCAGGCCGAGTCAGGCCTCCGATCCTGCACTCAACGATCTGCAGAGGGTGGCCTTACTGCGGGAATTCCATGACGGATTAAAGGTCGAGCCAGTTCCGGGAACTCGAGTTGTCGTGGTTAGTTACTCCGACCCGGATCCTCGCTTGGCGGCCGATATTGTTAACACCCTGGTCCAGACATTCATCGAGGCTAATGTAAGAACCAGATACGAGTCGGCCACGCAAACTGCGGAATGGCTATCGAAAGAACTGTCGGATCTCAAGGTCAAGGTGGAACTCTCCGAAGAAAAACTGGTGCAGTATCAGAAGGCGCACGGCATCCTCGGCATTGATGATAAACAGAATATTGTGACGGCGAAGCTGGACGAGTTGAATAGAGAATTGACTGCGGCTGAAGCCGACCGCATTCAGAAAGAATCGAATTACAAGTTTGCGATGTCAGCTGACCTGGCGATTTCCGAGAAAGGGTATCCACTGGAGAAAGATCCGTTACTCGATAAGCTGATGGAAAAAGAAGATGATCTCAATACTCAGTATGCGCAACTGACCACACAGTTCGGACCGGGTTACCCGAAAGTCGCGGAACTGAGCAATCAACTAAATCAGCTGCGCGCCGAAATTGCCGACCAACTGGCAAGAATGCGACACGGCCTCCGCGATGAGTATCTTGCCGCGGCCCAGCGGGAGAAGATGCTGACCGCAGCTATGGAGCAGCAAAAACAGGAGGCCAACAAGTTGAACGAGAGCGCGATCGAGTATACGGTCCTCAAGCGGGACGCGGACTCGAACCATCAGCTCTATGACGGCTTGCTGCAAAAGCTAAAGGAGGCTGGCATTGCGGCGGGATTGCGTTCAAGCAATATTCGGGTGGTCGACGTTGCACAATTCCCGGACCGCCCCGTCAGTCCTCATGTGCCGAGAAATCTGGCGTTCGGTTTTCTCCTGGGTCTAGGCGGTGGCATTGCGCTGGCTTTGGTCTTGGAGAATCTTGACACTACAATCAGGAACATCGACGAAGCCAAAGCCATCTGCACTTTGCCGGCATTGGGGATGATCCCACTCCAGGCTCATCCGGCTAATGGTTATCTGAGAAGAATGACGGGCGCATTGCCCGAATCCAATGGCAACTCTCGATACTTGATTACCTGGGCCCAACCCACATCGCCAGCTGCGGAATCCTTCCGAGCGTTGCGAACGTCCATCGTTCTCTCCAGTTTTGGCGCGCCCCCGCGTGTGATTCTGGTGACCAGTTCATTGCCGCAGGAAGGGAAAACTACGGTTAGCGCGAATTCCGCGATTGTGATGGCGCAGCGGGGAAGCCGCGTTCTACTCGTCGATGGCGATCTGCGGGAGCCTGCGATCGCCAAGATGTTCGGAGTTGCGGATAGCGGTGGTCTAAGCAACATTATCGACGGCAGCCATCGGTTCGAGGATGTCGTCGTCCCGATTCCTCAGGTTCCGAACTTGAAGATCCTATCTTCGGGGATGGCGTCTTCGCAACCGGCGGAAGTCCTGGGTTCAACTAAGATGAAGGAGTGCATCTCGCGCTGGCGCAACGAGTTTGACTACGTCATTATCGACACTCCCCCCTGTCTCTCCTTCACCGACGCCGTACTTTTGTCGCGGGAAGCCGATGGAGTGATTCTGGTTGCGCGCTGGGGACAAACCACCAAGGCTGCTCTACGACAGGCTTCCGATCTGCTGACGCAAGTGAATGCCAACATGATCGGACTTGTGTTGAACGCTTACGATCTGAACGCGGTGCCATTCGACCGCGCATACCGTACAGAATACTACAGGAAAGCAGTGTAGCGGACCGGATGCTCCGCATGCTATGGATTCCCCCCGGACGAGCTCATGGCTTCCGCGTACTCTCAGAGAGTGCTCAAGTGCCGTACAAGGCGACGTCCTTTTACTACCCGGAGTGTGAGCGCACCTTGGCATGGAATGATCCCGAGGTGAATGTCAACTGGGAACTGAGACGCAAGCGATCGTGTCCGCCAAAGGTGCTCACGATTCATCTTTTCGGGATGCGCACAAGTTTGCGTAATTCAGGGACAACGGACCCGGGTTTGGCGTTCTGCGACTGAAGCTTAACGCTGATGATGCGCAACACCCGGGGGATACGCTTGCTCAACAGCCTAATTAATCATTGGGACTGTTTTGCAGTGGGATGGACCCGCCAACTCGGACTACTCAAACGCCGGGAACCTTTATGAGCGCTCCATTCGTGGTTGGCATCGGCGGAGGCTCAGGGTCTGGTAAGACTCGTGTGGCCGAGCTCCTGTGTCGGCGGTACGGCACGTCCGACTTTGCGCTTCTCAGCCAGGATTCCTATTACGTTGATCGAAAGGACTTGGCGGGGGCCGAAAGAGCTTCACTGAACTACGACCACCCCTCGTGCCCTGGTCGTGACACCACAACCTTATTCCCTCTGGGCGCGGTCCGATTTCGTTCTTGGGTGAACTTTTTTCCGTTGCGTTCAGTCTTTCGATGCTGGGTGAGACGGGTCGGCTTGCGTGATCCCGGTCTATTAGTACGATGTAGGGCTTTCACGTGTCCCGTTCTCATGGTGGGAGTGTTGACCCGTTAATCTCAAGTTCGCCGAC
>Ga0206847_10028_pt1 | contig 49955 bp, 41 predicted proteins | sample Alteio_BWOrgCont_17_FD_152880 | JGI IMG/M metagenome (GOLD analysis project Ga0206847, IMG submission 152880) | Enriched cells from forest soil in Barre Woods Harvard Forest LTER site, Petersham, Massachusetts, United States -... | ecosystem: Environmental > Terrestrial > Soil > Temperate forest >... | reverse complement strand
CCGGATTGATCAAGGATTTGAAACAACGCGGGATGCTGGATGAAACGCTGGTGGTTTGGACGAGCGAATTCGGACGCACGCCGTGGTCCCAGAACACCACCGGCCGCGACCATAATCCCAAGGGTTATTCTTGCTGGTTGGCCGGTGGCGGCATCAAAGGTGGCGTCGTCCATGGCGGCACGGACGAGGTCGGATTCAAGGCCGTGGATTCGCCGCATTACTACAGCGACCTCCACGCCACGATCCTTCAGCAACTGGGCCTCAATCACAAAAAGATGGAAGTGGAGTCCGTCGGAAAGACGATGCACCTGGTGGAGGAAGGCGGTCCAATCAACGAAATCATCGCGTGATTGCGGCGCGGGCAAATCGGCGGACACGCACCAAAAATATGAATCCAAAACTTCGTTTTTTGCTGGCGGTACTTTTGATGGTGGGCATTGCGGCCGCAATAACCGGCTGTGATACGACCGAATCCGTTAAGCGAGCGTCAACAACGCCGTGCATGGCGGTGCTCAACCGCTTCACCGCCGCCAATGTGCCGGCGATGGGGCCGGACGAATCCCCCTCCCCTGCCGGCAAATGGACAAACGGAATCACGCCCGCCAACCTGCCCGGCAACGGTCTGGCCCAACACCCGATGCTCTACGTCGGCGAAAATTACGACAAGATGTTCCTGGTCAATAATGGCAAAGTGATCTGGACGTATTCCACCGGCACCGACTACGAGTACGACGACGTTTGGATGCTTTCCAACGGCAACATCCTTTTCACCCGCATGCAATACATCGCCGAGATCACGCCGGATAAGAAGACAGTGTGGCGTTATGATTGCAACACCGCCCCGGGCACCAATCATACGGAAATCCACACTTGCCAGCCCATCGGCTTGGACAAGGTCATGTTCGTCATGAACGGCCTGCCGCCCAAGTTGATAGTGGTCAACATCAAGACCGGGGCCACGGAGGTCGAGCACGATCTCCCGTTCAGCCAGCCGCCCAAGGCCAACGGCATTCACGGGCAGTTCCGCCGGGCCCGCTACACCGCCCAGGGAACTTATCTCGTTCCCTTCCTCGGGATGGGCCTCGTCGTGGAATACGACCAGAATTTCAACGAAATCTGGCGGTACAAAATCAAATCGCCATGGGCCGCCCTCCGGCTCAAAAACGGCAACACGCTGATCACCGACGAGGCCGACAACCTCACGCGGGAAGTCAATCATCAGGGGGAAACCGTCTGGGAATTTAAGGGTGACGACCTGCCGGAAACCTACCGGCTGGCCTCCGCATCGCAGACCGCCACGCGCCTGGTCAATGGCAACACTATTTTCACCTCCCGCGGCAACAACGGCAAAGGCCCCCAACTCGTCGAAGTCACCCCGGACAAGCAGGTCGTCTGGGTTCTGCAAGATTGGAAAACCCTCGGTTCCGCGACCGCTGTGCAAATCCTGGATGATCCGGGCATTCCTGAAAACCCCGGGGAGTCGGAGCACTGAGGCCATTTTCCAATAAATTTCCATATAAAACGATGGTATAGCCCTCTCTCCCGAGCCCGTTTTTGTGGATTAGCGCGGCCGGTCTTAAATTTTACAAATTTAAAAAATTCATTTGCGTTCGTTTTTATTTCATTTTATATTCAACCATATGGTTGAATATAGCTCGAAGCTGTTGGACCGGACTTTTGGCGCGCTGGCGGACCCGACGCGGCGGCGGATTTTGGCGCAGTTGGCGAAGGGTGAGGAGCGCGTGACGGATTTGGCGCGACCGCACGCGATGTCGCTGGCGGCGGTGTCGAAGCATTTGATCGTTTTGGAGAAGGCGGGGTTGGTGAAACGGCGGCGCAACGGGCGGGTGCATTCGCTGGCGCTGGAGGCGGAGCCGATGCGGGAGGCGCGGGCGTGGATCGACCGGTATCGTAAATTTTGGGAGGGCAACCTGGATCAATTCGAAAAATATTTGGACAAACTACAAACGCAGGAAACCAAACATGACGACAATAAATAATGAAGTGGAAAAGCCGGATGACGCGACCCTGATCATAAAACGGCTGCTGAACGCGCCGCCGGAGCGGGCCTTCCGGGCGTGGACCTCGCCGGAACATATCCAGCAATGGATGCGGCCGGAACCCGGGATGGTGGTTCCACGGGCGAGCATGGATTTGCGGGTGGGCGGGAAATTCCGCATTCAGATGAAGCTGCCGGACGGGGAATTTTTCACGGCCGTCGGGGAGTTTTGCGAGGTGAAGGCGCCGGAGCGGCTGGTTTACACCTGGGACTGGGAGAAGGATGGGAGCGGCACGGAGTTTGGTGAAGTGGAGGGTAAGACATCGCTGATCACGGTGGAGTTTCTGGAGCGGGGCGAGAAGACGGAGTTCGTGCTCACGCACAGCCGGTTCGCCACAGTGGAGAGCCGGGATAGCCACGCGCGGGGTTGGGGCAAAATTACCGATAGTTTCGCCACGTTTGTGGAGAAAGAATGACGCGTCGCATGTAAAAGCGAAATTATTCGCCCTGAATGTCCGAAATACAACCGCCCATTCGTCGTATCATTGAAATTGAATAAAACTGACAAAGACTGGTCCCGCAAACCCGGGACCAGTCAGTAATGAAAGGTAACTATGAGCCCAAATGCAACCATGTCTGAACCGCCGAATCAGGCGGAAGAACACAAAATCGTATCGCCGGAGGAATGGATCGCGGCCCGCAAGGATCTGCTGAAAAAGGAGAAAGAATCCACCCGGCTGCGCGATCAATTGAGCGCCGAACGGCGCGGACTACCGTGGGTAAAGGTCGGGAAGAATTATGTCTTCGACACACCCGGCGGCAAGGTAGCTCTGGCCGATCTATTCGCCGGGCGCAGCCAATTGGTTATCTACCATTTCATGTTCGGACCAGATTGGCAGGAGGGCTGCCCAAGCTGCTCGTTCGTGTCCGACCATTTCGATGGCGCACTCCCGCACCTGGCGGCCCGCGATGTCACGATGGCGGTGGTCTCACGGGCGCCGCTGGCCAAAATAGAGGCGTTCAAGCAACGCATGGGCTGGCGTTTCAACTGGGTGTCGTCCAACGGCGGTGATTTCAACGCCGACTTTCATGTGTCATTCACCAAGGAGGAGATCGCGCGGGGCAAGGTAAACTACAACTATGCAATGCAGGAGTTCCCGAGCGCGGAGGCGCCGGGCCTCAGCGTCTTCTATAAGGACGCCGCCGGCGATGTCTTCCATACTTACTCCACCTACGGGCGCGGCCTCGAGCCACTCGTGGGCACTTATACTATCCTTGACCTGGTGCCCAAGGGCCGCGACGAGGATCATCTGGAATTCTCAATGGAATGGGTTCGGTATCATGATCGTTACGCCACCAACGAGTTTGCCGACGCGAACAAGCCCTATTGGCCGGAAATGGCCGGGTCGTCGTCGTCCGCAACCTGCGGCTGCGGATCGGCGGAGAAGCCCGCGTGAACGCCTGCCACTGCCAGCAGACTAAGACGCGAGCCGGCGAAAATGCCCGCCGGCCCGCGTCGCGGTTGCGCCGGGGCGGGGAGATTGCCGGCTGGATCGTTCCGAGCGTGACACTGGCGCTGCTTCCCAAGTGTCCCGTATGTATGGCGGCATATGTGGCCCTCGCGACCGGCATCGGAATCTCTTTACCGACCGCCACTTACCTGCGAGCGACTCTGGTGATACTGTGCGTGGCGTCATTAGTTTTCATTACCACAAGACAATTGCGGAGTTTACTTGCGCGGCGGGCCCGTCCGCACTGATCATTCCGTTGTCTTGTCTTGTGCGTGGGTTGAAACCCACGCCTACCATCATAAAGTAATGCCTCAGTGAACGGTGGGGAGCGAATAGGTGGGGTTTGTCGCGCTGCGACAAACCGCCCGCGTTCAGCGGGCTTCCCGGACTGGCCGGGCAGCGTCGGCTGGTGCAGGTTGCGGATTTGCCAATTGCGCCGCTGAACGCGGCGCGACAAGTGCTACCATTCACTGAGGGATTACGTCATAAAGTCGCTCCGCGACCGCAGCCTCGCAGAGCGAGGACACGACGGTAGCCGTGGGTTTCAACCCACGGAAAGTCATCACCGGGGCGCCCTCGTCGCGTCGCGACGGCTGAACTTGGGCGGAAGAACGGAATCCTCGGAGTTGAAAAGCCCCTCAAGAACTGGGATGCACCCACGATTGCATGACCTGGAATTTTATCCTGGAATTTTGTCCTTGCGGTAATTAAACCCGCCTGATACCATCGGCGAAGTCACGTCGGACAGAATGCACCACGCATTAAGTCTGGGCGCGACGTCAAGTAAACCAGGGTAGCCAATGAACGGGCCATTTGCATCGGTTTCTAGGGAAGGCGGCGAGTCGTGAACTCACCGCGTTTCGACAATTTTTTCCAATCCGCCACGGACCACCTGCCCTACGATCAAACGCGCCGAAAGCCGAATGGACTTACAATTGCCGGCCCCACACACGGTTTCGCTCCGGGTCGAAATTCAAGCTTCAGATGGAAAACTAACGTTGCCAGCGGAAACGCTACACGGCAGCATTTTATTCATGAATGCGGAACAAAATTACGGTGCCCATTCCGCTCAGGTGGAGATGCGGTTAATGGTCAACGGCGAATCCCTCAGCGTCACTCACATGGGGCCCGATTTTCTCATCATCGAGTCTGCCAGCAACCACCCACCCAGCGACGCCACCATTATCTTGCGGGTGGATCACAGCGAACGACGGTGGAACGTATATTTGCCCAACGGCATCTCTGCCGAATCCAAGCGAGTCAGTATTGCGGCGACAACCTAACTGCACGATCACAATTTTCTTGGCCTTCTCGTTATCCGACTACTCAACGGGGCCGCGCTCAACTCAGCGCGGAAGAGGTCGGCCTGCATGTCCAGCAGGGACAGACTAAACTATTGCTTCAACGCGACCGCGCAGGACTAAACGCGGAGAGCTTCGGGGTTCACCCCGAAAAAGGTTATTACCTTCATTGCCAAGAAAGTCGCTCCGGACCGGCGCGCTTAGTGGCACGAATAGTCCATTTTACAGCCGAACCATTTTTCATTGCTGTCAGGAAAATTGGCGCGAATGCCGAAGGCATCGAATCATTCCAGCAATCCATATCAAGCTCGAAGTCGCCTGGCTTTTTCCGTTTTTTCTTAGTCACGCTCTTAAAGAAGCAAGAATGTTGGACAAAGTCAATACGATTATATATTATTTTTCATGAAAATACTAATCTATTGAATATTTTGCTATGAACCCTTTGCAATTTAAGGCCGATAAAGAAGGACAATGCGATCAATTTAGTGCGATTTTTCAGGCACTGACGGGCAATGATCCATTTCCATGGCAGGAAAAGCTCTTTTCACGACTGGTGGCTGGCGAACTCCCGCGGCATTGTGACGTTCCGACCGGCTTGGGAAAGACAAGTGTGATCGCCGTATGGCTTGCGGCCTTGGGAGCGTCGATTTTGGAACCCACGCGCTATCGCCAAATTCCGAGACGATTGGCGTATATTGTGGACCGGAGAGTTGTTGTGGATCAAGCGACTGATGAGGTCGAGCGCCTGCTGGAACGTCTTGGATGTTCTGAAAAAGATGAGTCACTGATTGCTCTTCGCCCGATTCTTGCCGCCCTTAAAGACGCGGCAACGGTGCCAGACGATTATGGTGTTACTGTTTCCACATTACGTGGAAAGTTTGCAGATAATCATGCGTGGCATCTTGACCCCTCACGCCCTGCGATCATCGTAGGAACGGTGGATATGCTCGGGAGTCGAATGCTGTTTTCTGGCTACGGTGGCGTTGGGAGAAATTGGCAGAGTTTGCAAGCCGGATTATTGCTTTGCGACACGTGGGTGGTGCTGGATGAGGCTCACTTAGCCCCGTCATTTGAGTCGCTGCTTACCGCCATGGAGCTTCATGCAAGATGCGGAATCGCACTATGCCCATTTGGGGTCACTCGAATGTCGGCGACTTTGGCGGCAAATCATTCCGATACAACTCCCCAACCGGCGACTTCCGAAGATCCCCTTTTTGGTCCCGCTGACATGAAAGACTCTCGGGTGGCAAAAAGATTGAACGCCGCCAAATCGCTTCGCTTTGTGGTTGCGGAAACGGTGATTTCCGCAAGCAAGCCAGCCGAAAAGCGAGCCGCGATGGCTGAAAAGCTGGCGCACGAAGCAATCATACTCGCGGATGGAAAGAGTGCCGTGGTTATTTTTGCAGACACGGTCGATTTGGTAAAAGCGGTTAAGACTGCGATCGAAAAGAGAATTCCCAAGAAATGGTCGAATCGGATTTTGATGTTAACCGGCGAGATGCGTGGATTTGAAAGGGATAAACTCACAGAAACAAAAACGATTACAGAAAATCTGACGGGTTTGAGTGAGCTTGATATGCCCCCAGCCAACGAAGTATTGGCGGCGTTTTGGCCAAGGCGAAATCGCAGTGAAACAACCGCGCCGGCGTTTCTTGTAGCAACCGCCTGCGTGGAAGTTGGTATGGATTTTGATGCGGACCACGCTGCCTGCGATGCGGTGGCCCTGGAGCGAATGATCCAACGTTTTGGTCGCGTGAATCGGCGTGGCGAGGGGAACGCAAAGATTCATTTGGTGCTGGCGGGGGAAGTCACAATGCCTGCGCCAGACGAGATTGTAAAAATCGTGGCGGCGGATGCGAGTATATTGACACTCCGACAACTTCCGTCCGACGATAACACATTTAATGTCAGTCCGGCGGCATTGCGCCAGCTTGACCTTGGCCAACTTTTGGCCCGGCGCGCTTTTTCGCCACAACCTGTGGCCCCGCCGCTGGATGAAGCGAGGCTCGACGATTGGTCGCTGACATCACTCAAGCCGGACAGGTTTCCGCGTCCGAAAGTGAGCTATTGGCTGCGAGGTGTGATGGAAGACGACAGCCGGACCACATTCTTGGTCTGGCGCACGGATCTCGATTTTGCTGCCAGCCAAAATCTGGCGATTGAAATGGCGGATATGATCCCGGTAGCGCCGAATGAAGTTGCGCAAGTCGCCACTCACCGTGTGGCAGAACTTCTCTCCGCGCTCGCAAAAAAAGATGGAAACACATTTCTGGTAATCCGCTCCGCGAATGGTGAGTCGCAGGGTGCGAAAATGAGTGAATTTGAAGATGTCGGAAAAAAGCTCGGAGAACTAGTTTCTGCCACCGTGTTCCTGCCTTCGAAAGTCGGCGGATTGAACCAAGGCGTTCCCGATATCAGCGCTGAAGCTCTTAACAAGCCGGTCATCGACGTGGTCAACGATGAAGTTTGGCAGCGGGCGATATTCAAGCAGCAAAGCAAAACAGAAATTGAAGTATTATTTTTATTACGGGACGGCAAAACTGAAAAGCTTGGAATTTATCAGAGCGAAACAACGGCAAAAAATGCAGTCGTCGCCCACCTTCGCTCGCGGAATCCAAAAAATCTGGTTCGTTTTGAAACATCGGTCGGCTCTCTGGCAACCTCGGAGGATGACGATTCTTTAGAGGCTGCGCCGGACAAGTTTGATCCAAGAGAGGCAGTTGCATACTTCCTGATCACCGCAAATGAAAGCTTGAGCGAAGACGAGGATAGTCGTTCACTTGCCAAGAAACCGGTCGCGTTGGTGGAACACGCGACTGTCACAGAGGCAGTTGCCCGAGTGCTTGGTAAACGGCTTGCTCTAACGGAGGACCTTTGTGAAGCGATCTGCCTCGCGGCAAGGTGGCATGACTGCGGAAAGAATCGAACATGGTGGCAAGCGGCAATTGGAAATTTTACAGATTTACCGCTCGCCAAGAGCGATGAATCTTACTTTGATCGCTCCTATAATACGGGGTACCGGCACGAATTTGGCTCACTCATTGAGGCGCGGGATGATGGGATACTACGCGGACACCCCCGACGGGAACTCATTCTTCATCTGATCGCCGCGCACCATGGACACGCCCGCCCGTCCTTTCCGCCAGAAGCGTATGATCGCAACGTCCCGACCGCCGAATGTGCCGCCGTTGCGGCCGAGGTGCCGGGGCGTTTCGTTGCGCTCCAGCAGCATTACGGATGGTGGACGCTCGCGTGGCTGGAAGCTCTAGTAAAATGCGCCGACGCTATCGCCTCGGCAAATCCCGATTGGATTGGCAAATGAGCACGCGCCATCAGATTGCAATTCCTTGCCATCCCGCAAACCCGGTGGATTACCTTGCGTGTTGTGGCTTTGCCGAAATTCTCTCACGCGCCGACCGGACAGCGCTGACTCATTGGCGCACCGCGGCACCGCTTGGGTTCGTTATGGAGGGTAACTTCACCGAAGGGGAGTTCCTTGCCATGATATTGGCGACGCTTCGGAATTCAGAGCGTTGGAAATTCGTCCCGGCCTTGGAAACCAACGAACCCGCGCGCATCGAGGTAGATTTCATTCCGGAAGGGCAACCTCATATTATTTTGGTGCTCGATTGGTGGTACGAAACGCTATCCCAGGTTGGGCAGGACGTGGAAATCGCCAAGAAAAGCGCGTGGAAAATGTACGCGGGCCAACAAACGGTGCTGAAGATTGTTATGGACATGGTAAAAGAAGCGGCGTCGATGCACGAACCGGCTTCTCTCGCCGGGTTGCTCGCGGCGCGTGCTCCGATGAGCGGACGTTTTGGTTTCGATCCTCGTTCCTCTCGGGACGCGCTCAATGCCGGCTTTTCGTCCAATGATCTCGGTCTGCCCGTGGACACCTATCCATTCGCCGAGCTGCTTGTTATGTTCGGGGCGTGTTCCTTTTTCCCCAGCCGTTGTGGACGCGCCGGAGAATTATCATCGGCGCGGGGATGGCGGGGGCCGGGAGACGGGGGTGCTGGATTCGCCTACCACCTTTGGCCGTCTCCACTTCCAGTAACGCTCGCCCGGCTTGCTGCCGGGCCCGTCGGCTTTCCCGGCGCGCCGTTGCTCTTTGCGGCAAGGGCCACTCGAAAGAACTACTCAAATTTTCTGCTTGCCCAACCAATTATAAAATAAACTTATGAATAAACAAGTCGCAGTCACGCAGTTTGACCAGCTCATTCAGTCCGGCGATTGGCTCACCCAGCGCAAACAGTCTGTCGCTCTGACGCTCACCGAATGTCTTCAGCCGGCCGGCGGAAAGGACGCCGTCATTTTCCCGCCAACCTATGCGCGCGATGAAAAAAAGAAGGCAGCCAACGAACGCCTTAATCACCCGTACGCGATTGACACCTTCCGACGCGATGTCGAGCCGGAAACTGCGGCTAAATCGGCCGAGGTGAACACTTGTTTGCTCGACAGTGTGGGCGCGCAGGCAAATCGTATGGAAACTCAATTTAAGAAAACCCCGCTGTCGGCGCTCGTGCCACAGGTCTTGATCAAAGCCGGAGATGCAAAAGTAAATCTTCTCGATATTGGTCACCGGATAGCGGACGGAGCCGTGCGTCATTCCGAATTTGGAATAAAGGGAAAATCCGCCATTTCTGCCATTAAAGAGGGTAACGCAAATGAAATCGCAAAACTCGCGCCCACGTCACTTGTTTTTGGCTTTTGGGATTCTCGAGATACACAGTTTAAAGCGGCCCGCGTTCTTTCGTCAACCATTCGCGCAACGAACGTGGAAGTGCTCAAGCGGTCCGCGCAATTTAATCCGGCGTTTGACCCTACGACCATCGGGCTGAACGAAACGGCCACTTTGGATTCCGTTCCGGAACCGGATGACAAGGACCCACTTTCAAAGGAGGGAATGCGTTCCGCGCCGGCGGTGGATACGCATGGTGGTGTCCGGGTTTATGGCCAAATTGTTCGACAGACGGAGGTGAACCTGGTAGCTCTTCGTTCTCTGGCTGTCATTGAGAATGGTGAGATCAAAGGGGAAGAAACCTTGAGGCTCCGTCGTTACATTCTCGGATTATCTCTCATCGCAGCGATTGCCCAGACGGACTACAACCTCCGCGCTGGTTGTTTGCTTGTGGGCGATCCGGATGTCGAGGTGAAAGCCCGTATTGTAACTCCCGAAGGAAAACGCGAGGCTTTTGATTGGGAGGCGGAGACGATCATTGCTTACGCTCAAGCTGTGGCTAGGGATTTCAGCAAAGACCCCGGCGGAGAATTCCACTTCAAACCAGAAAGCGTGAAGGAAGCAATCAACAAAAAGGCTGCGGAAAAGGAAGCTAAGAAGGCAGGAAAAGCTGGAAAAAAAGAGCTCAAACCCGTCGTAGAGCAACCATAGGCTGCCAGATGCAACTCGACATCAATGTTGTCTTCACGGCCGGCCATTTTCACGGAGATGAGTGGCCGCCGTCACCGGCCCGGTTGTTTCAGGCACTTGTGGCGGCGACACATCGTGGCGCGCATGGCCTTTTGCACCCGGAGGTTCGGGATAGAGCTTTGGAATGGTTTGAAGCGCTTTTACCTCCGACCGTTCTCGCGATCGTGACGGAGCCATCCCGAGAATTGATCACGGGCTACGTCCCGAATAACGATGACGGCGGGAGCCGTGATTTCCACGACCATGTGAAAACTGCGAAATCGTTGCGACTCTACCCACTGTCGGCAGAATGCCGAGTGACGTACCGGTGGGAATTCGCCTCCGCTGGCGACGCTGGGAATAATGCCGACGTTATCGCCGCAATGGCTTCACTTGTTACTTATCTCGGGCGGACTGTGGATCTTGTGTATGCAAGAGGAGAAGTTCACGCGGAATCTTCTGTAGATGTCACGGAGGACCGTAAACTTTGGCAACCGTGTGAAATGCCAGGTGGCGAATGGCTCGCGCCGCGCACGGGCTTTCTTGAATGGTGCAAGTGCCGCTTCCCTCGCTCGGTAAGCGACATTCCGCCTGATTTCACGAATAGCAGGCAAGTGAATTATTCCAGTGCGCCCGGATCACGCGATGAAGTACCTACCGTAATCTTTGAGCTATTCCGATCTGATGGCTCGTTGATGCGCTTTGATCCGCGTCGCCTGCGTGAAGCTGCTGGAATGATGCGCCACGTATTCTCTTGTTGGCTAGAGATGAATCCCCGAATGCGGCAGTATTACGGCGAAGATCGCATGGCCCGGTTGCTTCTCGGCCATCGGAATGCGCGGGAATCGGGCCCTTCTCAAGGGGGGCACTTTGGTGTCGTCCCACTGCCAAGTATGAATGCGGACTTCACGGCGGACGGAGATATGCGGCGTGTTCTCGTGTTGGGCTGGGGAATCAACGATGATCAGGACCGCGCGTTGTTCAGTGATCTTACCAAAGGGATTGACGGCATGAAGCTATTGGATAGTGGACGTTCTGTGGGATTTCTCCGTGTAGCCCATCCTGATATTCGGAGCAGGACGTTGGAATTTTGGTCTACATTGGCTGGCCAACCGGCGAAAAGATGGCGTACCGTCAGCCCAATCATCCTCACTGGACACCTGCGTCGGGGCCGCACTCTGGAAGTCTGCCTTGTTCGAGCGCTCACCCAACAGGATATATCCGCGGACGCGATAGAATCTGTCGCCGCGTTTTCCGGCCCCTTGATTCCTCAATGTCCGGCTGCGCGGGAGTTCCGCGTTGCCGATTATTTGAGCTCGACTAGGCGTATCCATGCCGAAATAATCTTTCGTAAGCCTATAATGGGCCCGCTCGTAGTGGGTCGTGGGCGTTTCGCGGGTTTTGGCATCATGCTTCCAAGTGCGTAAGTCAATTCCCAATCATATAAAAACGAAGAATTATGGAACCCAACCTGAAGAAAATTGATGAGGCGGTGCTGGCCTTACTTCATCTAACCAGTTTCACCGAAGGCAAGGGCGAATTGGCGTTTACCCGCGCTTGGAAGGGACACGATTGGGACGCTCTGAATCGCCTTCATGAACAAGGCCTGATCTCGGACCCGAAAAGTAAGGCGAAGTCGGTGGTCATGTCCGACGAAGGGCGGCAGCGGTCCGAGGAGTTGTTTCAAAAGTTGTTTTGCGACTGAGCTTCCCAAGTAACGATGGGTTAACCACCAAGAACGCAGAGAACTCAAAGATGAAAATGCACCAGATTTTTAACAAGAGGAAACGGAGGCCGGAAGGAGAAAGCAGCCATCAGCCTCCGCCTTCTCCTAATGTTAGTGCTCATCCGCGAAATCCGTGGTCAAAAATCTTCCCGGAATTGTGCGATTCTTTGGTTTTTGCGCTACAAAGATGAAAAAATGCGACTTCCCGTCTATGCGGTCTCTGCGTTCTCTGTGGCAAAATCCCTGTATCTATGCGCTTTTTCGCGGCCAAACCCTTTTTCTTAAAACATAATTTTACCACTGACTTCCCATTCGCCGCCGGTAAGGCGTAAATCAATCTGTGAACGATCCCGAGCCAGTCAAAACGTTCGAACAACGTCCCGCCGAAAATCAGCCCCCACAACCCGCGCCGCGGAAAATTGACCGGGCGGCGGGGCTCCGTTCGGCGCGCCAGTTTCCGTGGACCAAGGCGGAGGACGCCTTGCTCGGCACCCTGACCGATCGCGAACTGGCGGAGAAACTGCATCGCACGGTGGACGGTGTGCGGGACCGGCGCAAGTCTCTCGGCAAGCCCGCGCTCGGACACGCGCCGCAGCCGCTCTACATGGAGCGCGTGCCGCGCAGTCATCACGCCCGGCTTTTCGCCACGAAATCAGATCAGGAACTGCGGGGCATCCTCGGTTGGAGCTACCGGCGGATTCAGACCCGGCGCCGCCAGTTGGCCAGCCGCGGCAAACGAAAAATGGCCCCGGAATGGAGCTTGGAGGAGGACCGGATGCTGGGCTCGAACCCGGACCCCACGCTGGCCCGGAAGATTGGCCGGACGGTCACCTCGGTGCGGGGCCGCCGCGGGGTGAAGCGTGTCCGGGTGAAGAAGGATTGGCGTCCGGAAGATGACCGGGTCCTCGGCACGCGCACGGATGGCGAGATCGCCCTGCTCCTGGGCCGAAGCGTGACGAACGTGGCCTGGCGGCGAAAAAAACTCGGCATCGCGGCGAAGGCCGCGCCGCGCCCCTGGACGCCGGAGGAGGAGGCCTTGCTCGGCTCGAAACCGGACCGGGAGCTGGCCCGCGCGTTTGGCCGAACCGTTATTGCGGTGGCGGCGCGGCGTATTGGCTTGGGCCGGTCCAAGCCGGATTCCGTGTACAAAATCGTCCGCCGCGCCGCGCCAGACAGCCCCGGCCAGCCATCGGCGGGCCCGGGAAATGGCGCACGGCCCGCGAGCTATTGCACCTGGACGCCGGAAGAGGACGCCCTGCTCGGCCAGTTCAGCGACCAGGTGGTGGCCGAGCGGCTGGGCTATCCCGTAACGCGGGTGTGCCGACGGCGCCAATTGCTGGGTTTGCCAAGCGGCAATCCCGAGCACCGGCATTGGACGAGCGAGGAGATTGCGTTGCTGGGCACCCGCCCGGACCGGGAGGTGGGCAAACTGGTAAACCGGTCGCCGGCCAATGTGCAAAACAAGCGGCTGGCGCTGGGCATCCCGTTCCAAAATCCGCGTTACGAAACCTGGAAGCCGGAGGAACTGGCGTTGCTGGGTACATTGCCGGATGAGGAAGTGGCGCGGCGCACCGGCCACTCCCTGCCCGCCGTCCGCCGCGCGCGAACGAAACGGGGTATCCGAAGCGCGCGACCAGCCGCGCCGAACTGGCGCCCGGAGGAGGAAGCGCTGCTGGGGACGGCACCCGATGAGGAAATTGCGGCCCGGCTGGGTCGTACTCTCATCGCGGTTCGACAGCGGCGAACAGTTCGCGAAAGGAAACCATGACGCCGTTTACTGAGGAATCCGCAGGATACAATACAATGAGATGGCCGCGAAAAGGCGGAAGAAGCCCAACGCGACGGAGCCGCAACCAAACAAGGGACTTAACCGGAAACAGCGACTGGACAGAGAGCGCATCCCCATCGGATTCCCTCTCCGTTTCCTCAGGTTTGATTTTCATTCCCCATCCGCGCTCATCCGTGAAATCCGTGGTCAAAAATCTTCTCGGAATTGTGCGATTCTTTGGTTTTTGCGCTACAAAGATGAAAAAATGCGGCTTCCCATCTATGCGGTCTCTGCGTTCTCTGTGGCAAAATCCCTGTATTTATGCGCTTTTTCGCGGCCAACCCTTTTTTGTAAAATGCAGTAACTGATTTGCCATTATGAACGATCAAGACTTGCCGGTTTCGCCTGAAAATCGTTTGCCTGAGACGGAATCGTTACTGACCCCGCGGGCGGTTTCGCCCGGGGCCGGCGGCGGAGGGCTGGGCCACGACCGGCATTCGCGGCCACCGTCCGCCGAGCCACGGCAATTGAAGATCACGGTGCGGGTGGGCCCAACAGCGGCGGGAGCAAATGAATCCGTAACGGCAGCAGTCGAAATCCCGGCCCGGCCGGCTTTGAATTTAACCACGGATGACGCGGAGGAACGCGGAAGAGAAAAAGAAGTTGCGCTGTCACCTTCAAGTCCCCCTCCGGAAATTTCCGATCCGCGCCCATCCGCGCCATCCGTGGTCAATTCTTCTCCGCCTCTGTTACGCGAGCCGCAAGCGATCCCGGCGCGGATGTTGAACGAGTTCGTTTACTGTCCGCGGTTGTTTTATTACGAATTCGTCGAGGGCGTTTTTGTCGAAAGCGTGGATACGTTGCGCGGAGAGGCCATTCATAAGCGGGTGGACTCGGGCAATGGGGCTTTGCCCAAGGCCAAGCGGAAGTCGGAGGCGGACAAGTCAAAGACAGCGGACGGGATCAGGGACAGCTCACCCCGGCCCTCTTCCCGGAGCGGCGAGGGTGCCGGAGGGGGAATTGGACAGGATGAACAGGATTTACAGGATCGCCCGCCCGCTCCCCAAAGCAGAGAGGGTGACGGGGAACCGGAGACGATTCATTCGCGCTCGGTGCAAATGGGTTCGGAACGGCTGGGAGTTGTGGCAAAGATGGATTTGGTGGAGACGAAGACTGACCGGCAGGATTTGCTTACCGCCTTGGAGGTTTGCCCGGTTGACTATAAGGCGGGCGCGCCGAAGGAGGGCGAGGAGGGCAATGAATTGTGGGACACGGACAAAATGCAGCTTGGTTTGCAGGCATTGATTCTGCGGGACAACGGCTATACCTGCAACGAGGGGGTCATCTATTATCGCGCGACGAAGCAACGGGTTCGTCTGCCTTTCACTGCCGAATTGGAACGCTGGATTCTGGAAAAGATCGCCGAGGCCCGGCGGGTTATCACGGGACCGATTCCCGCGCCGTTGGTGCATTCGCCGAAGTGTGTGCGTTGCTCGCTCGCGCCGGTTTGTCTGCCGGATGAAACCCGAATGCTGGCACAGGCCCGGGCGGAGATTGATTCAAGTGTCCTGGAGCAGGCCGGCACGCCGGCGGCTGACTCGCAGCGGGTGGCGGAGGAACCACCCCGGAGATTGATCGCGGCGCGGGACGACACCCGTCCGCTCTATCTGAACACCCAGGGTTATCGCGTGGGCTGCAAAGACGAGGTCTTGACGGTCAAGGAAAAGGACCGGGTCGTCGAGGAGGTGCGGATGCGCGACCTCTCGCATGTGGCGTTGTTCGGCAACATCCAAATTTCCACCCAGGCGATTCAGTCGCTTTGCGAGCAGGAAATTCCCGTCACTTACTTCTCGATGGGCGGCTGGTTTTACGGCCTTACGCGTGGGCACGCCTTGAAGAATGTGTTTCTGCGCATTGAGCAATTCCGCATCGCGCGGGATGAGGCGCGGTGCCTGGCGCTGGCGCGGCAGTTTGTGCATGGAAAAATCCGCAATCACCGCACGCTGCTGATGCGAAACCACCTGGAGCCGCCAGAGTCGGTCATCATGAAGCTCAAGCGGGCCTCCGAGGACGCGCTGGCGGCGGCGTCCCTGGAGGAACTTCTCGGAATCGAGGGCGCCGCCGCGAGCCAATATTTCCAGCAGTTCAGCGGCATGGTCAAGGTGGAGGATGATCTGCCGGGTCTCGAAACGCCCAGTGGCGGGGCCAAACAACTGGCGTTCAACTTCAACTTTAGCCATCGCAACCGCCGTCCGCCGACCGATCCGGTCAACGCGATGCTTTCCCTGGCCTACAGCCTGTTGAGCAAGGATTGCACCCTGGCGGCCTTGGCGGTCGGCTTTGATCCTTACATCGGATTTTATCATCAGCCGCGTTTCGGACGGGCGGCATTGGGACTGGACTTGATGGAGGAGATGAGGCCGCTCGTGGCGGAATCCACAGTTCTGAGTTGCATCAATAATCGCGTCGTAACGGAAAAGGATTTTGTGCGGGCCGGCCAGGCGGTGAATCTCAGCGCGCCCGGGAGAAAACGCTTTTTCCAGATGTACGAGCAGCGGATGAGTTCGTTGATCACGCATCCGTTGTTTGACTACAAGGTCAGCTATCGTCGCGCGCTGGAGTTGCAGGCGCGACTGCTGGCGAAGACCCTGACGGGTGAAATCCCGGAATACGTTCCGCTCCTGACGAGGTGACGCATGAGAACGACTTACCTGGTTTGCTACGATATCGCGGATGATAAACGGCTGCGGCGGGTGTTCAAGACGTGCCGTAATTTCGGCGATCACCTGCAATTCTCAGTGTTCGAGTGCGACCTGAATCCGTCAGAGAAGGTGGAACTGGAAACCGCTTTGGGCGAAATCATCAAGCGCGACGAGGATCAGGTGATTTTTGTCGGGTTGGGACCCGCCGAGGGGCGCGGCGACCGGGTCATCAGCGCGCTCGGCCTGCCCTACACGAAGCTGGACGCGCCGTGTTATGTGGTTTGAAAGGTCGTGATCTTTGACAATTTAACGCGCGAGCGGCGGGGTGACGCGGAAAACCCCGCCCCCGCTCGCGCGATGTAAGCGCTTGATAGATAACATATAATGATGAGACAGCGGAACATCTCAACCGGTGGGAACGCGCGAAGGGCGCAGGCGGTCGCAAACGAAGTGTTGCGTACCTGCGCCAGAAGGGGTTATGAGAGAGGAAATTCCGCGCTCAATTGATCGCGGCCCCGTTGAAGTCATAAGATACTAGGGACCAAGCCCAGCATCGCCGGTAAATTCCGCGCTCAATTGATCGCGGCCCCGTTGAAGTAAATGAATTTGCGCGTAGGCGGTTGCGCAATCAAGCACAATTCCGCGCTCAATTGATCGCGGCCCCGTTGAAGTAGAACTGGCTCTTTCACTAGTGAATTATTAAAAGAAAATTCCGCGCTCAATTGATCGCGGCCCCGTTGAAGTAATGGAATATAGTGTTATGGGGCTTATTAATGAAGCGAATTCCGCGCTCAATTGATCGCGGCCCCGTTGAAGTCAGATGACGCCCATCACTTTCGCGAGAAGAAGCGCCAATTCCGCGCTCAATTGATCGCGGCCCCGTTGAAGTCCGTTGCTCACAGCGCGAACGTTCCAATCAATTGAAAATTCCGCGCTCAATTGATCGCGGCCCCGTTGAAGTTTTCGGCTTGCTCAAGATCACCCAACATTAAGAGATAATTCCGCGCTCAATTGATCGCGGCCCCGTTGAAGTTTCGCCAGCCACGACGCTGCGCTGGCGAGCATCAAGAATTCCGCGCTCAATTGATCGCGGCCCCGTTGAAGTTTCGGAGGAGCCAGCCGTTCGATCAGCATGAGACTAAATTCCGCGCTCAATTGATCGCGGCCCCGTTGAAGTGAATGGGCAAGATGCTGGCCGGGGCCGGTAGGAACGAATTCCGCGCTCAATTGATCGCGGCCCCGTTGAAGTAATCTCTTTGGGTTGCGGTTCCGGCAACGGTGCCGGTAATTCCGCGCTCAATTGATCGCGGCCCCGTTGAAGTCAATCTGAAAAGTACCAAAATTAGTCGACCATGGCGAATTCCGCGCTCAATTGATCGCGGCCCCGTTGAAGTATTTCAGACCCGGACCAGCGTTACTGGAAGGCCCTAAAATTCCGCGCTCAATTGATCGCGGCCCCGTTGAAGTTCACCGGTTTCGGTGAACAATTCCGGGAACTGAGTGAATTCCGCGCTCAATTGATCGCGGCCCCGTTGAAGTCCGTTTTCGAGAAACGCGATGCCCTGATGCGTGAGAAATTCCGCGCTCAATTGATCGCGGCCCCGTTGAAGTCTTTAGAGCCGGTTCAGCAAGTGCGATGGGTTAACCAATTCCGCGCTCAATTGATCGCGGCCCCGTTGAAGTTCGCTTACGAGACGGTATCCAGTGTCACGGGGGCCGAGAATTCCGCGCTCAATTGATCGCGGCCCCGTTGAAGTGATCAATTCTTGAAACGCCTCGTTTGTCTCCGCACGGAAATTCCGCGCTCAATTGATCGCGGCCCCGTTGAAGTCATCCTTTGATGTTGGGTTGGCATCTGGAACAGGCCAATTCCGCGCTCAATTGATCGCGGCCCCGTTGAAGTCGCGCGTCCGCCAGCAGCGTGGGCGGAATGCCGCCCTGGTCCCAATTCCGCGCTCAATTGATCGCGGCCCCGTTGAAGTTGCGCCTCGAGGGTTTGCGCGGCATCGGTGACGGTAATTCCGCGCTCAATTGATCGCGGCCCCGTTGAAGTAACACGAAGCTGAATCGGACCTTTAAGCGGCGTCCGCAATTCCGCGCTCAATTGATCGCGGCCCCGTTGAAGTATGGCCAAAGAATCTCTTAACGGCATGGTGACGCGCGAATTCCGCGCTCAATTGATCGCGGCCCCGTTGAAGTTGTTCGGCGGCGGTTCTGGTTTCCGCCTCGCGCGCGAGAATTCCGCGCTCAATTGATCGCGGCCCCGTTGAAGTGATACGGTGATCGCGCCCGTCGCCGTGGGTGTCGCGAATTCCGCGCTCAATTGATCGCGGCCCCGTTGAAGTTGCATTCCTAGTGTAATTAATGATAGAAACTATGAAAATTCCGCGCTCAATTGATCGCGGCCCCGTTGAAGTATCTCTTGGAGACGATTCAACATAACAGTGACCGATAATTCCGCGCTCAATTGATCGCGGCCCCGTTGAAGTTGGGCAACGCCTCTTTAGCGGGTTCATCGAGGCAGAGAATTCCGCGCTCAATTGATCGCGGCCCCGTTGAAGTATCGGCGGGATTCTGGACGGCCTGACCTACACGGAAAAATTCCGCGCTCAATTGATCGCGGCCCCGTTGAAGTCTCGATGCCGGTGACGGGCCGCGCTTTGGACGCGCGAATTCCGCGCTCAATTGATCGCGGCCCCGTTGAAGTCTTTCAATGTCGATTCGCTCATGTTTTTGTTGGTTAATTCCGCGCTCAATTGATCGCGGCCCCGTTGAAGTGAGCCGGAGTTCGTCCTCCAACTGGGTAATCCGCCGAAATTCCGCGCTCAATTGATCGCGGCCCCGTTGAAGTCCATCCGCCGTGACGGTGAATCCGTTTAGGGTGTAAATTCCGCGCTCAATTGATCGCGGCCCCGTTGAAGTGATCTTGCCCCAAACTCCTTTGAACTTGGCCACCATAATTCCGCGCTCAATTGATCGCGGCCCCGTTGAAGTCGCCCGGTTGGTAGGGCCGATACTCGTAGAGCGAACAAAATTCCGCGCTCAATTGATCGCGGCCCCGTTGAAGTGACATCACCTTAACCCCCGCCGTTTTCGGAAACCTTAATTCCGCGCTCAATTGATCGCGGCCCCGTTGAAGTCAGCTGGCGTCCGTGGTAGCTCGACGAATCCGGCGAAATTCCGCGCTCAATTGATCGCGGCCCCGTTGAAGTCGGGAATTGTCAGCCGTGCTATTTCTTTAACAATGAAAATTCCGCGCTCAATTGATCGCGGCCCCGTTGAAGTGCGGTTTGCGCGAAACAGGACGGCGATGGATGGCCACGAATTCCGCGCTCAATTGATCGCGGCCCCGTTGAAGTAGCTTCCTATGTTGCTTGATAAGTGACGGTGATGGCAAATTCCGCGCTCAATTGATCGCGGCCCCGTTGAAGTTCTGGAACCAGTCGCGCATGGATTTGAAGTCCCGGAAATTCCGCGCTCAATTGATCGCGGCCCCGTTGAAGTGACGCGGCGTCATAGTTCATCACAAAAGGAACAATGGAATTCCGCGCTCAATTGATCGCGGCCCCGTTGAAGTAAGCGCGACGATGTCCAGTTGGTTCGGGTTGCTCATAATTCCGCGCTCAATTGATCGCGGCCCCGTTGAAGTGGAAAGGCGTAGTGTGTGGGCATGAAAACGAAATTGAATTCCGCGCTCAATTGATCGCGGCCCCGTTGAAGTTGCACTAACCTTGACTTTCGCGGACTTGGTAGGTTTAATTCCGCGCTCAATTGATCGCGGCCCCGTTGAAGTGATGTTCGCGTTGGTCCGGTTCCCAAGCAGTTCGCCAATTCCGCGCTCAATTGATCGCGGCCCCGTTGAAGTATCGTCGGTTTGCCCCGCAGCCGGACCGCGTGGCTGGAATTCCGCGCTCAATTGATCGCGGCCCCGTTGAAGTCCGCCTTTAGTTCCCCGTTCGTGTGCGGCGCGGCCTAATTCCGCGCTCAATTGATCGCGGCCCCGTTGAAGTCGGGTTGTTCAGTTCCGGCTTTACATTCTGCCAGAAAATTCCGCGCTCAATTGATCGCGGCCCCGTTGAAGTGGATAGTTAATAATCGGCATCAGCGGCTGTTCCTTGAATTCCGCGCTCAATTGATCGCGGCCCCGTTGAAGTGTAGTCCCGGAGTTTCATTTATTGCGCTCTTCAATCATAATTCCGCGCTCAATTGATCGCGGCCCCGTTGAAGTCGGACCGCTGGCACCGCAGATACATCTGACGGAATGAATTCCGCGCTCAATTGATCGCGGCCCCGTTGAAGTTCATGGCCGCACGATGATGGAATCTCCCGTTATTACAATTCCGCGCTCAATTGATCGCGGCCCCGTTGAAGTTCATTTGTCTTTTTTGGACTTGGTTTCGACGGGCACAATTCCGCGCTCAATTGATCGCGGCCCCGTTGAAGTGGGACCATCAAGTTCGCCCGCGTCCGCATGTTCAGAATTCCGCGCTCAATTGATCGCGGCCCCGTTGAAGTCGCGGCCGGGATTTCCAATCCGGTTTTGCCGGCAACAATTCCGCGCTCAATTGATCGCGGCCCCGTTGAAGTGATCAGTGGATTTTCCGCGTGATTCCAGAATCTCGAAATTCCGCGCTCAATTGATCGCGGCCCCGTTGAAGTCAGCCTCCCCGGCTTTCGCCGCCACGTCAGCCCACCAATTCCGCGCTCAATTGATCGCGGCCCCGTTGAAGTGAAGCCCGGTCATATCCCACTCTTTTATCGTCCCGGTAATTCCGCGCTCAATTGATCGCGGCCCCGTTGAAGTCCCGCGGTTACGCGCGATCGTGGAAGGAATGGTGGGAAATTCCGCGCTCAATTGATCGCGGCCCCGTTGAAGTCCATGGATTGTTTGCCGATTCCGTTTGAAATTCGTCAATTCCGCGCTCAATTGATCGCGGCCCCGTTGAAGTTCCTTTGATCCGGAATGGTGGAAAGTAAGCCATCAAAATTCCGCGCTCAATTGATCGCGGCCCCGTTGAAGTACAATATAGTCCAGCCAGCCTTGCGCGGGATTTTGAAATTCCGCGCTCAATTGATCGCGGCCCCGTTGAAGTATTTTCTGGACGGCGCGGCACCCGGCCAATTTATGGAAATTCCGCGCTCAATTGATCGCGGCCCCGTTGAAGTACGACTTCCGATTGACTCTCGGCAATCTGCGCGGCTAATTCCGCGCTCAATTGATCGCGGCCCCGTTGAAGTCAATTGGAGCCGTTGGGCGCGAGTGCAAAACAAATGAATTCCGCGCTCAATTGATCGCGGCCCCGTTGAAGTAGGTAACAAGCCGTGTTAATGTCGAAAGGCTTGCCGTAATTCCGCGCTCAATTGATCGCGGCCCCGTTGAAGTCATTGGCCTTGAATAGGACGAATTGGAATACGGCGAATTCCGCGCTCAATTGATCGCGGCCCCGTTGAAGTATTGCGATGGGGTATGGAATGATGTTCAGGCTACCAATTCCGCGCTCAATTGATCGCGGCCCCGTTGAAGTGACTTGGAGGAATCGCTTCCGCGCCTGCTTGACCAGAATTCCGCGCTCAATTGATCGCGGCCCCGTTGAAGTCGCGCGGCGGGGAGAGAATTCCGGCTTGGGGCGCATGAATTCCGCGCTCAATTGATCGCGGCCCCGTTGAAGTCTTTTGCGCAATCCGATCTTGCTCAAAATCCCAACAAATTCCGCGCTCAATTGATCGCGGCCCCGTTGAAGTTACTTCTCCGCATCGGACTTAATTGATGCGAGCGCAAATTCCGCGCTCAATTGATCGCGGCCCCGTTGAAGTCTCCAAATCGAAGAACGCGGTTTTGCCGGGTAGTGTGGAATTCCGCGCTCAATTGATCGCGGCCCCGTTGAAGTGGAACGAATGGAGGATCTCCGGGGATGGCATACCCGAATTCCGCGCTCAATTGATCGCGGCCCCGTTGAAGTCAAGCGGGAGGCGTGGGAGTTCGCCAAGGAAAAGGGAATTCCGCGCTCAATTGATCGCGGCCCCGTTGAAGTATTTCCTTGGCGGTTGTGTTAATACCCTTCCCGACAATTCCGCGCTCAATTGATCGCGGCCCCGTTGAAGTCAATCGAAGCGGAACAATGTCCATGAGGGACACCCAAATTCCGCGCTCAATTGATCGCGGCCCCGTTGAAGTTTTCTGCTTGGCCCTGTAATTCGCCTCAGCGGAGGCAATTCCGCGCTCAATTGATCGCGGCCCCGTTGAAGTATTGAAAGGGGGTGAGTAACATGGCCAGTCCCGGAGAATTCCGCGCTCAATTGATCGCGGCCCCGTTGAAGTCAGCGTTACGAGGGTATGAACTACGACGACATCACGGAAATTCCGCGCTCAATTGATCGCGGCCCCGTTGAAGTAACCTGGCCAACCCGCTCTATATGGGCGGTATCCCCGAATTCCGCGCTCAATTGATCGCGGCCCCGTTGAAGTCAGCCGGTCGCGGACGTGGCGAAGTATCTGGCGGCGCAATTCCGCGCTCAATTGATCGCGGCCCCGTTGAAGTCACACCACAATCGCGGATGATTCAGGGCCCGGGTCGAAATTCCGCGCTCAATTGATCGCGGCCCCGTTGAAGTCGCCGTTTCGATGACCCTCACGGGGGCGGACGACTGGAATTCCGCGCTCAATTGATCGCGGCCCCGTTGAAGTCCCGTAGAATTCGGGCCGCGCCGGAATCGTCAACAGCAATTCCGCGCTCAATTGATCGCGGCCCCGTTGAAGTATAAAGCGGTGGAATGCTTCGGTGTCTGCCACCAAAAATTCCGCGCTCAATTGATCGCGGCCCCGTTGAAGTCGCCGTAATCAACGGCGGGACCTCAACCACCATCACAATTCCGCGCTCAATTGATCGCGGCCCCGTTGAAGTTGTGACAAGTGCGCCTTCATTATAGCCAATGCACAAAATTCCGCGCTCAATTGATCGCGGCCCCGTTGAAGTTTGGAATGTTTGATTGCGCAACCGCCGACGCGCAAAAATTCCGCGCTCAATTGATCGCGGCCCCGTTGAAGTAAGGCGCTTTCTCCCAATACCTTCGCCGGACTCGGGAATTCCGCGCTCAATTGATCGCGGCCCCGTTGAAGTAAATCCCGCGCCACGGAAGGCCCGGACAAAGGCGCGAATTCCGCGCTCAATTGATCGCGGCCCCGTTGAAGTTACGTCTTTGGCTGGGGAATTCCTTGGACCGTCGTCAATTCCGCGCTCAATTGATCGCGGCCCCGTTGAAGTACGCAGTCTGCCCGCCGAAATAATAACGATCCTGAAAATTCCGCGCTCAATTGATCGCGGCCCCGTTGAAGTCGGGATATGGTGGCGACGTAAGCCGGGTTCGCGCTCCGAATTCCGCGCTCAATTGATCGCGGCCCCGTTGAAGTACTGGGGTCAAACTTGATGCTCACGCGGTAACCATAATTCCGCGCTCAATTGATCGCGGCCCCGTTGAAGTATGCCGCCGACATAGCCCTCGATGTACGCGTCCGGACAATTCCGCGCTCAATTGATCGCGGCCCCGTTGAAGTACGGTTTCGGCCAGATCGTCAAAGTGTTTTTTGATGGCAATTCCGCGCTCAATTGATCGCGGCCCCGTTGAAGTTATCGCTCGGGCCGAGGCGTTGGGGGAGGTCCAACTGAATTCCGCGCTCAATTGATCGCGGCCCCGTTGAAGTATAATCCAGATTGCCACCTGTAAATGAATGAGGGTAATTCCGCGCTCAATTGATCGCGGCCCCGTTGAAGTCTCGTGAGTTTCGCCCTAATCCGGGAGCGCCCCAAACCGAATTCCGCGCTCAATTGATCGCGGCCCCGTTGAAGTAATGGTGGTGGCGGCCTCCGCAGATTCGTTGGCGAGATAATTCCGCGCTCAATTGATCGCGGCCCCGTTGAAGTCACTGTTCGGCGATTGCAAGCGCGGCTCGTAGCGAAAATTCCGCGCTCAATTGATCGCGGCCCCGTTGAAGTAATATCCGGCTTACGGCGCTTTCACAGCCGCGCCGGAATTCCGCGCTCAATTGATCGCGGCCCCGTTGAAGTACTCCCGGCCCAGGCCTGACGCTGAAAGCCCGCGCCTGAATTCCGCGCTCAATTGATCGCGGCCCCGTTGAAGTCAGGCTGAGCACGGCGGCGGGCCAGTCAGCCTCGATAATTCCGCGCTCAATTGATCGCGGCCCCGTTGAAGTCGTGGGTCTGTGACTCGTGCGGGCTTACAAACCGGAAAATTCCGCGCTCAATTATGGTGCTCCCCAAAAACTGGACAGGGGGTTAAGATGGTGACTGATAAGCAACCCTAATACCACCTGTTCACAAATAATGAAACGACAACGGAAAAAGCATAGCGGAGCATTCAAAGCCAAGGTTGCTTTGGAGGCGGTCAAAGGCGAGCGGACCCTCAACGAACTGGCCGGACATTTTGAAATCCATCCCACGCAAGTGGTGCAATGGAAGCAGCGGCTGGTGGCGGGAGCCAGCGATTTGTTCAATGGCGCGGTGGAGCGTGACGTCGTGGAGGACGCGGCGCTACGGGACCAACTCTACCAGCAAATTGGACAAATGAAGGTGGAGTTGGACTGGCTAAAAAAAAAGCATGAGTTGCCCGCTTGAGCGACGCCGATCATGGATTCAACCTCACCATCCGCAGTTGTCCGTCCGGCGGCAGTGCCAGTTGCTGGGCCTGGCGACCGCCAGCTACTATTACCGGCCCGAGCCGGAGTCGGCGGAGAATCTCGAATGCATGCGCTGGCTGGACGAGGAGTACACGCGGCATCCGTTTTACGGGGTGCGGAAAATGACGTTTCTCTTGCAGCAGGCGGGCCAGGCGGTGGGGCCCAAACGGGTGCGGCGTTTACTGCGCTTGATGGGCTTGATGGCGGTTTATGCCAAACCCCGCTTAAGCCTCAATCCGCTGGCCCACCGGCGTTTTCCTTACCTGCTCAAGGGCGTGGCGATTGTGCGGCCCAATCAAGTCTGGAGCACCGACATCACGTACATCCGGCTGCGGAGCGGGTTTGTTTACCTCGCGGCGGTCATCGACTGGTACAGCCGTTACGTCCTGGCCTGGGAGTTGTCGATCAGTTTGGAGGCCGACTTTTGTGTCGTGGCGCTGGAGCGGGCCCTGGCCTTCCAGCGCCCCGAGATCTTCAACACCGATCAGGGCGTCCAATTCACCAGCGCACCGTTCCAGGCGCCGTTACTGGCCGCCCAGGTGCGCGTGAGCATGGACGGGCGCGGGCGCGCGTTCGACAACATCTTCGTGGAGCGCTTGTGGCGCACCGTGAAGTACGAGGAGGTTTTCATCAACGACTACCGGAACGTCCCGGAGGCCCGCGCCGGCCTGAGCCAATATTTTCCGTTTTACAACGGCGAACGAATCCATCAGGCGCTGGATTATCGCACCCCCAAAAGCGTACACTTCGGCTCTGCGTGAAGACCAAGTCCACACGAACCCTTGACCGCAGGGGGGCGCGAGCTGCGGCTCAGAGCCGCCCCCCTGCTCATTTAACTCAGCTAATAACACTGCTGGGGAAAGAGAATTCTCACATCTTAACTCATCCCAACAATTGTCTAGACAAAGGGGAGCACCTCAAATTGATCGCGGCCCCGTTGAAGTAGGTCTTTCATAGGGAAAGCCTTCGGATTCGATCAAAATTCCGCGCTCAATTGATCGCGGCCCCGTTGAAGTGGTTACTTGGCGGCGGTTGGGGGTGGTTTCGGCGCGAATTCCGCGCTCAATTGATCGCGGCCCCGTTGAAGTGGATTCTGATCCCACCAAATCAGCCCGCGATACATTTAATTCCGCGCTCAATTGATCGCGGCCCCGTTGAAGTGATGCAGCCGGCCATTGACATTCTGCGCGCCCAATGCAATTCCGCGCTCAATTGATCGCGGCCCCGTTGAAGGCGGCAGTAAAACCAATCAATTTACAGTGACCAGCACCATTCCGCGCTCAATTGATCGCGGCCCCGTTGAAGGGGTGCGGCTGGTTGCGGTATTCAGTTTCAGAAACCATTGCATTCCGCGCTCAATTGATCGCGGCCCCGTTGAAGGGAAATAAAGCGCGTGTTGGGCCGTCACCAGGCGGTCGTCATTCCGCGCTCAATTGATCGCGGCCCCGTTGAAGGATTATCTTGGCCGCCTCCAGCAACTCCATGGCCGCTGACATTCCGCGCTCAATTGATCGCGGCCCCGTTGAAGGCAACATGGCGGCGTACATGTCCGCCGGATTGGCCCGGCATTCCGCGCTCAATTGATCGCGGCCCCGTTGAAGGTTGGATGTACGAAACGGTCAAGACATTGCGTTTGTCCACATTCCGCGCTCAATTGATCGCGGCCCCGTTGAAGTGCGGCATGCAGATAATGGGGGAGGATCGCTTTGCGCCAGATACATTCCGCGCTCAATTGATCGCGGCCCCGTTGAAGTTTGGATGATAAGCCTAGTATCATGTAACAGATAATATTTCGCATATTGACTGGGCGGGTTTCTTATCGAATGATGGGGCATGGCACCCCGATATAGAGTTACTCTTACCGAAGAAGAACGCGGTCGGCTGGAGGCGCTGACCCGCGGCGGCAAGACAGCGGCCTCCAAATTCATTCATGCGCGGGCGCTGCTGCTATGCGATGCCGGACCGCATGGCAGTCCTTGGAAGGTCGCGGATGTCGCGGCGGCCCTGGGCGTCACCACGCGCACCATCGAGCACCTCAAGGAGCGTTTCGTGGAGGAGGGAATCGAAGCCGCGCTGGAGCGCAAACCCGCGGTCAAAGCGCCCAAGCTCACCTTCGACGGGGCCTTTGACGCGCGGTTGACCGCGCTGGCCTGCTCGCCAGCCCCCGCCGGCCGGGCCCGCTGGACGGTGCGGCTGCTGGCGGAAAAGGTGGTGGAGCTAAAGATCGCGCCGAAGGTTTCCACCATGAGCATCCACCGGGCGCTAAAAAAAACGAACTCAAGCCTCATCTGAGCAAATACTGGAAAATCCCGCCCGACCATTGCGCCGCTTTTGTGGCGTGCATGGAGGATGTGCTGGAGGTTTACCACGCCCCCTACGACCCGCGGTTTCCACTCGTCTGCATGGACGAATCCAACAAGCAGTTGGTGGGCGAGGTCCACGCCCCCCTGGCCCCGGCTCCCGGACACGGCCAAATCATCGACCACGAGTATGTCCGCAACGGGGTGGCGGAAATCTTTCTGGAGGTTGAACCGCTGACGGGCCGCCGCCATGTTGACATCACCGAGCACCGCACCCGCAAGGACTGGGCCGCCTTCGTCAAGGGCATGCGCGACGAGCGCTATCCCGAAGCCACCAAGGTTCGCCTGGTGATGGACAATCTCAACACCCACAGCACCGCCTCGCTCTACGAAGCCTTCGCGCCGGAGGAAGCCCGGCGGCTGGCCGAAAGACTCGAAATCCACTACACCCCCAAACACGGCAGTTGGCTCAATGTCGCCGAGATTGAACTGAGCGCGCTCAACACCCAATGCCTTGACCGCAGAATTCCGGGCATTGACCTGATGAGAAAAGAAGTCGCCGCTTGGGAGCTCGACCGAAACAACCGCGCCAAGACCATTGATTGGCGTTTCACCACCGAAGACGCTCGCATCAAATTAAAACGCTTATATCCGAAACTATAAATGTTACACGATACTAGTTCAGACGAGATATCGGACATTCCGCGCTCAATTGATCGCGGCCCCGTTGAAGTTAGAGGGCCTCGGCGACGAGGGACTGCCCGAAGGCGCATTCCGCGCTCAATTGATCGCGGCCCCGTTGAAGTTCCAGCGGCGGAGACAATGGCACCGGCTCTCCTTACCATTCCGCGCTCAATTGATCGCGGCCCCGTTGAAGTGTCTCCCCCGAGCCGGTCTGGAACTGGAATGCCTGGCATTCCGCGCTCAATTGATCGCGGCCCCGTTGAAGTCTCCGCCTGCTCTTTGGCCCGGGCGGCTTTCTTTTTCATTCCGCGCTCAATTGATCGCGGCCCCGTTGAAGTATCGAGCGTGAGCCGAGTTCCTTTTTTCTTGTCATCGCATTCCGCGCTCAATTGATCGCGGCCCCGTTGAAGTGTTTTCGTTACAACCAATCACCTCGACAAACTTGATCATTCCGCGCTCAATTGATCGCGGCCCCGTTGAAGTGTTTTTGTTACAACCAATCACCTCGACAAACTTGATCATTCCGCGCTCAATTGATCGCGGCCCCGTTGAAGTTATGCAATAAACAACGCCGTTGATGCGCTGGTCAACTCCATTCCGCGCTCAATTGATCGCGGCCCCGTTGAAGTGGCAAGCGCGGCGAAAACGACTGGCAGCAAAACCTGCATTCCGCGCTCAATTGATCGCGGCCCCGTTGAAGTCGTGGTTTGGGGTCTTTGGCCCATTCACATTTGCAGACATTCCGCGCTCAATTGATCGCGGCCCCGTTGAAGTTGGGCACGCTTGGATTTCTCACGTCGTCAAGCGCAGTGCATTCCGCGCTCAATTGATCGCGGCCCCGTTGAAGTTCGCGATAGATTCGCGCCCCGTCAACGTGTCCGATGACATTCCGCGCTCAATTGATCGCGGCCCCGTTGAAGTTGAACTTGCGTAGCGCGCCAATCAGTTCCCCCGCCACATTCCGCGCTCAATTGATCGCGGCCCCGTTGAAGTAATATCCAAATTGGGGTCATTATTTTCCTCCTACAGGATTAATCGGTAACACGGCCAGCACTGTCCATCTTGCGGGGGCTGCGTCTTTTGGGATGCGGCTCAATGTTGATGAGGGCCTTGTGATACCGGCGGTCAAATTCGGCAATGGTGATCTGGCAGGCGGCACAAAAGTCCAGCAATTCCGGGTAATCCACCCGGCGCTCACCCAATTCGGATTTCGAGACAAAGGTCTGCGGCTTGCCCAGTTTTTGCGCGAGGGCTGACTGGCTCAGTCCTGCCTCTTTGCGGATTTTGCGTAAGAGGGCGCGAAAGCGCCCGTATCGGGGAGAATAATCCATGCCTCCGTTTGTAGGGGCAAAGACCGTTTACACCATAACGGGGTAAATTGGAGTCGGCTAAGGGACGGCCCCAGCCCGACCACAACAAGGCACTTGACAATCCGGTGGCACAATGGCACCATGTAGCCATGCAGCATGTATCGGAAGAACCCCGCACGAGAATCACGGCTCGCGTTTCAGACAACGTCCGGGTGACGCTGGAGCAGGCGGCAGAGCTTTTGGGTTCCACCGTCAACCAGTTCGTCGTGCAGACGGCCTATCAAGAGGCGCAACGCGTGATCGAAAAGGAATCCATCATCCGGCTTTCGCAGAAGGACGCGCAGAAGATTTTATCGCTGCTGGACAACCCGCCCAAACCAAACAAGAAACTGCGGGACGCGGTGAGCACATTCAAGGGCACGGTGCGTGCGTAAGATCGAACTTCTGGCAAAATCCCATGACCGCGTGGGGTTTGACTGCGGGAGCGAAGCACTCAACACATTTCTCAGGCAAACTGCACGGCAACATGCTGACCGGGGCATTTCGAGGACGTTCGTTCTGGTGGATGAGGACACGACCGCGCCAAAACCGATTCTCGGATTTTTTTCGCTAAATCTCTGTCAGTTGAAAGCTGATGATCTTCCGCCAGCGGATGCGAAGCGCTTTCCCCGAACGGTTCCGGGCGTCCGGCTTGGCCGCCTCGCCGTGGCGAAGGAACTGCATCGGCAGGGAATCGGCAAGACATTGCTGGCCGCTGCCATGGGAAAATTCATGGAGATTTTCAACACGGCGGGCGGCATCGGGCTTTTCGTCGATGCGAAGGACGTTGAGGCCAAGCGCTATTACGAACAATTTGGGTTCGTGCCGCTGGCGTCCAATGAACTGGAATTATTCCTGCCGGTGGAGACGATCCGGGAGGCGGTGGCGGATGCCGAGTAAATTCAACATCCAATTACCTATTCCGGAGCATCCATGGATAATTATCCTCCTTGACGCGTCGCCAATAAAGGTACCCCGAAAACCTCCAGGCGTCCAATACTAAGCCCTCATTGAAAGACTGGTTGGTTGCCGTTATTATTACCGCGCAATGAGTTCGCCAAGTACCTTGTCTCGCGATGCCATATTGTATATCTATCGTATCCGTTGCGAGACTATCGAGCTTCGCGCCCAAGTCGTCTGCCCACTGGTAACAATAGCCCCGTTTGCGTACGCCGATCTTCACTAAACAATTATGCAATATGGCAGGCGGCACCACCCGGTACTGCCTGCGCAACTCCAATGAGTAATCGCATGCCACGGTTGCAAGCGCATGGGCATCATTTGCATCGACATTGGAACTCAGAAGACATATTTGCTGCTCCAAGGCGGCTTCCCGCTGCACGAGAGGCCCATGGCAAGTCGAGACACAACCTGATGACCAGGATGCGAGAACCACCATGTACAAAATGTTGACGGGAAGCCGCATTGGACGCTTTGGTTTCAAACATTCCCAGAAGATCCGACTATTCGACGATTACAAGTTTAGGTCATCGAAACAGACCACGCCATTGTTTCAATTCCGCTTTGTGAGGCTGAGAAAATACAACACGGCCAGACGATGTCGCGTTTTCTACAAATTCCTGAACTCGTATGCCGCTTGGTGTTACCAGTGACTCATCGCAGACAATAGCAAACCAAGGGCTCGCTTCAGTCTGCTGAAGGGATAAGCCACTGACGCCGGTATGTTGCACACTATACGTTCCATATTGACCGGCGGTTACACTCAAACCTTGGCCGTTATAGTTCGTTGAAATTAGATTCATTGTGCCCCAAATATAGCCGCAGACGATTGCCTTTGTGGAACCGGCTATCAAAGCGTGGCAGTCCGCGTTGGTCGCGATGACTCGATCGACCGCGTCCTGATATATCAAGTGCTGAGTCACGTTAGTAAATATGAGGCTGGAGAATGTTATATTTGTGACACCGGCGTTGGCGCTAATAAGCGACGATAATGCTGAAGGCGACTGTCCAGCCAATGAGAAAGAGTTACTTCTTGTGGCCACAGGGAAGTCATTCATGGGTACGATCTTCACATAATTTGTAAATATCTGGCACGCCTCGAACGGCTGGCCAAATGGTAGACTCAGATTAGTTTGAGCAAACGCCGTTCCGATGTCGTACTGCGCCCCGTGGATAAGTGGCACAATGACAAAATTTGACCCCTGCCATTCCTTATTTACGTCCGCTGCCATCTTATCCATCGTTGCAAGCCATGTAGAGACGCCGTGACCTGGATCTGGGTCTTGGCAGCCCGTGCCGAGGCAACAGGCCAATGAAATAGCTAGGAATCCTAATTTATGGTGTTTAATATGTGCGTTCATATGTTTTGGTATTGAATGGTAATGACTATATTTCGTTGATATGCGATGTTTTTCTTCGATTTAGATCAAATTGGATCGTAACCGTGGGTAAAACTATTGGGGCCAGGGCACCAATTAATATCGAGTGTTGCAAAGCGGATTCCAGCTACAAGTAAAAATTGTAATTATATTCGCAGATTCGTTAATCTAATGGTCCGAAATTTGCTTTTTTGCTGCGTTGGGCTTTCTATTTATTACAAGGAGTTTTTCTTGGGTGTATCGAAGCGACGACAAGCCTAAGCGCATACTTGTGAGCAAAAGTAGGCTGTTTACTTATCGGCCGACGCCTGTATTGAGTGATAGGATGGTTGCGACTTTAGTAGTTCATATCTGGAATTGTTGAGTCGATTCGGTATCAAGGAGAATGCATTGGGAGCCGCAGCATAAATGTATATGATTAAGCGGGACTATCGGGCGGCTGATCCTCCGCCAAATTATCCAACCCTGCCGCCTTGGACGGCGGCGGCGGGAAAAGCGGCGGTGCGGAATTTGCGGGCGGGGCATCGGACGCGGTAGGCTCGGCAATGTCTGGTTCGGTCTGGCCGATTGGATTATCCGTTGCGGGATTTTCTGGTGGGGCGTCGGGTAGCGCCGTCGCCGTGATGCCCACAACAGGGCGCGCAGGCGGATTCTGTGGCGCCAAGTGGTCCAGCATCTTTGCCCGCTTTGCCTTACGCAGTTCGACCTGAGCGTGGATGTCCTCGGCGACGCCAGTCGGGATACCAGCGGTGTCCTCCAGCGTGCGCTGGATTTCCTGTGGCTGGGGTCCTACGAAGTGCGCCGCGGTTTCGCCCTGTATCTCGGCGGTGATGAGGCTGTCGAGCGTGTCGAGGTCACGCTCCAGCATCCGCTCGAACAGGGCGTTCTCATAAATCGCCAGTCCGACGGCCGCCAGCGTCAGGACCGATCCCAAGAGGCGCGAGACGTATGCCGCCAGAATCGCAATCACCAGACACAGGAGTGGGTCAAGCAGCCGGTAAATTCTGCGGTGCTGTCGTAACCAGACCGGCCAGGCAATCTGTTCCAGAAACGAAACTCCGCCGCAGTAGGTGTGCCAGCGCACACCCTGACAGATTTCATGCCAGCGCAGATGCCGCTGGTAAATCCCCACGCCGCCCATGGCCAGCGCATACAGTACCATCACGGAAGCGAAGGGTTTGGCAGATTCCGGAAACATGGCCACCGTAATCAGAAGAATGCAGGCGGTGCCGAGCAGCCAGTTGGGCTTTAGCATTCGGAAGCCGATACGCCTGCGGATGAAGATCATGATCACCAGCGCGGGAAAGATCGAAAGGTTCTCGATCATCCTGCGCTTGGACTCGAACGTCAGTTGCTGAAATTTCGGGCTTTGGTCCATAGGCTTTATCGTTGATTGAAGGTGAGCATTTTGTAGGGCAAGAAACTTTCGCCGTCGGTCCCTCCGGTCGGAAACAGATGCCCGCCATTGTAAACAATGGCCTGCACCTGAAAATTGTGCGCCTCGCCACCGCGCTTTAGCGTGGTGAAACGTGCCGGTTCGACGAAATGCCGCTTTTGCTCGGCGCGGCTGACGCCGGTATTTTGGCCACCATGCTGCCCCGGCTGGCCGCTCTGGCTCTGCTGGCCGATATTGGTGCTGGTGATATTAATATAGCGTTCGCCTAACAGATTCGCCGCCCACGTATTCGTGTCGCCGGAGTTTTGGCAGAAAAACTTGGCCTGCAAGTTGCCGAGCAGCGAGTCCACCGCGCTGGCGTTGCCAAGCACACGCAGGAAACTCTCGCGGTTCTGGGTGAGATACACGGTGCATCCGGCGGCGGAACGGGCGACGGCTTGGTATTCCGAATCGAATTTGCTGACGAAGTTTTGCGCTTCGTCCGCCCAAAGAAACACCGGGCGCAGGAAGGACTTCCGGTCCTGCGGCTGCACTCGGCGCAGCACTGCGACTTGGAAACAATATTTCCAAACCAGATTGGCGATGCGTCCCGCGAGTCGGAAGTCCTGCACCGGCAGGTCGATAATGATGATTTTACCGTCGAACGTATCCTCCGGCCTGATGTTCGTGTCGGACGAAAAGAGCTTCCGCAACGGGCGGGTGAGAAGCGGACGGGTCAGGACGGTAAATCCCAGGACAATGGAACTGCGGGTTTTATCGCCCATCGCCGGAAAGTCCTGCGTCCAGTAGATTTTGCATTCCTCATAATCGGCCCGGATTTCAGGATCGCCTTTGAGTGTCGCCTCGTCGGCATCCCGCAAGACCCGCGCACAATTGCTGGTCGCCTTCCATTCGGGTTGTTTGGCTTGTTCCAGCGTGACCGGGGCGTTGCTCAAGACTTCACGCAGGAGCGGTATCGAAACTTCCATCCCGGCACAAAGGACCAAATCGACCAGGTTGGAATTGAGGTTGTGGAGCGCGTCTTCCCAGAACTTATGGTCGCCTCCCCCGCCCTTGGAATTATTCGCGCCGGAAACGGCCGAGCCGATTTCATCCAGCAGATTGACAATATTGATGGTCAGCCCGCCGCCCTCGCCGGCGCGAGCGGCTTCCCAGTCCATGAAATTGAAGCGCCATTTGCAACTGCTATCGACGATGACCAGGTCTTCGCTCCGCCCGGCATCTTTTGCCCATTCTTCCCATTGGCGACGTTCGTCCTTTTTGGCACAGAGAACGAGGCCGCCAAAGTCGGCGGCGAGGTATCCGTAAGCGAGATGTTTTGCAGGGCCGGAGGTTTTGCCTGAGCCGGTAGCACCAAAGACACAAACTCCCGTCTGGGCGTCGGCCAGCCGAAACGCCTGTCCATGTCCCCAATCCCGCAGCACCGTCTGCGGGTGGAACTCCGGGTATGCCGAAGTTGTTCCCACCGGCCCCGATGGTATGAACAGCCGAAAGGCTGGCAAGCAAAAAGCTGATTATATTTCGCCGAACAGGGCTTCAATATTGCGGGAGTCGCGGCAGACGTGAATGACCTGGATTCCATCGGCCATGGGGCGGTAGAAGATAAGATAACGGTTAAACCCGGAAACGGGCCAGGATCGTATGTCAGCCAGATGGGGTTGGCGGAATCGCCGGGGCTTGCCGATTCGCGGGGTGTCCGCGAGTGTGGCAAAGCTTTCGTAAACTGCTTCCACGACTCGCGTAGCGGCTGTCGGGTTGTCCATGGCAATGAAGTCCCAAATCTGGCGAAGATCGTCTTTGGCGGTCAGCGCAAGATCGTATTTAGCCACGGGCGGCGGTGGCCTCTTTCATCCACTCCCGCATCTGGCGAAGGGACTCGGCGCCATCTATCCACTCACCACGATCCAACCGCTGAATTCTCTCAAGCAACCGCTGTTCCAGTTCTTCCAGTGTGTCCGGCAGTTCAGGCTGGCGGGGCGTTGGGTCCTGCCGAAACCGGACCAGGGCGGCGCGGATGACATCGTCCGGGCTGCGGTAATGGCCATTGCCGACTTCGGCCTGAATGAACTGCTCCAGTTCGGGGGATAGGGAAACGTCCATGGGCAAACTCCTTGGTTGGGACGGCCCGATTATATCACGGTCGTGGGGATGGGTCAAATGGGTCGGTTGCATGGCGCGGGCAGCTACCGCTCCGCCTGCTCCCTTGGCTCGAACAGGCGGACCAGCGAGGCCGCCGGGGGACTTCCCCAACATAAGCGAATTCCAAAGGATGCCATCCTTTGGTCGAAGATTGGTAAGGGCACGACTGCCCTTACCGGGGGCGGTCATCCGCCCCATTAAGCCGGGGATAAACCGTAAAGGGGGCGGCTTTGAAGCCCCCTTCGGCGAGGTGACGTTGCGCAGCAATGTATAACCTAGCTCTTAAGCCTTTTTCCCCTTCCGGCGGGTTTCCGACGGGGCTTCCTTGGGCTGACTTTAGGGTGGGCTACGGGTGGGGGCTTTTTGGGGTTGGTTCAGGGGAGCAATTAACGACGCGGCAATGGCTTCTCTGGACGGGACTGGACGACAACCATAAGACTGGCTGTGAGTGTGAGTTTGCTAATGATTTCCCGCATAGGTTGTGATATACTGTTCGAAATGGAAGGAGGTATGCGACGGCTTCAAGTAGATGGCACTTTACCGGCTGGAAGCAAAAATCATCGGACGTAAATACCCCGCCAAAGAGCGGGGAAAGAACCGGGGCAGAGAGATCAAGAAAACCCGGTCCGTGGTTGCTGCGAGCGCCTATCGCTCCGGCGGCAACCTGCTCGATGAGCGCACCGGAGTGCGGCATGATTACCGAAACCGCAGCAAGGATATAATATACCACGCGATACTTAGCCCGGACGGGGCACCCGATTGGGTGCGCGATTCGGGGCAACTTTGGAACCGGGCGGAGGCGGCGGAGAAACGCAAAGACGCCCAACTCGCCCGCGAGTTCATTCTGGCGGTTCCCCCAGAATTAACACCGGAGCAGCAATTCCAACTGGCGGCGGATTGGGTCAAAAAAGACCTGGTCGGCCTCGGCATGATTGCCGAGGTCGCGCTACATCATCCCAAGACAGGGACGAATCCGCTTGGCATCGACCCAAATGGAGCGCCCATGGAATCATTCGACACGACTGCCAAAATTGTTTCGCTACCACCCGGGACCGAGCCGTCAGAGGTGCGCACGCTCAAAATCGAAGCCCACGGTGCTTTTTGGAAGGGGCTCATCAAGCCGAAGATTCGTCTCACCGGGAAATGGCTTGAACGAGCGGGATTCACCCCTGGCCACCGGGTTCAGGTGAAATGCGTTTCTCCGGGAATCATTGAACTACGATGCGATGACTTCCAGAAAGTTGAGGCATTATTGCAAGGTCGGCTCTCATGAGAGATTCGTGGTGAATGAATCACGGAAAAATCTCCTTGGTGGATCTCTGGAATTCCTGGCCTCCGTCGCGAAGAACCGATTCGCCATCGGATGCCGGGTCTTGAGGTCGAAGCCGCGAAATTCGCCGTAGTCGAAACAAAGGATGCTCTCGGCTGAGGTGGGGGGAGGCGCATTTCGGGTATTCGCCCCGCCAGCTTTCCGAGACTTCGCGCCGCCGCCCAAATGGCTGCTACACTACGCGACTTTTTGTTCTGTGACTGATGGGGCAATTTTGATACTACTGTTTAATGACAGACGAAAAGAATTCTGGTCCTCACACAAGATGCTTCCGCAAGGACTCTTGAGCATGTTCACCGGCCTCAACCGCGAAGACCGCCTTAACCGCCCAGGAAAGACCCGTCTATGAGCGTAAAAACAGACACCCCAATAATCATGATGGTGGCCCAGGCTCCATTTGAGACGGACCTTAACAAGTTTTGCAAACTTATCCCTCTAGCCGACGCCGACGGTACCAAGGCGGAACCATCGGACTTCCCCAACGACGGGGAGATCTGGTGGATGCTCACCGCCCACACCTCGCGTCTGGCCGAACCGGGGCAATTGGTCGTAGGCACCCTCGAGTTCGCCACCCGCTATGAGGCACATGTGCCCGCCTCATCTCGTTACCAGGTGGACCGAGAATCCGTTCAGCCATTGAATCTTGACGTTGGCTTGGAAGTCCTCACCATTGCCGGAGATGCCATCGAAAATCTCGAGGAGTTGGTGGTTCGCGGCTTTCGTCTCGACCTGTCGACGCCTCCCACCCGTGCCGTAATGCTTCATTGGCGTGCCAACTACTACGGCCCCTTCAACACGGCCCGCGTTGTCGCGGGAGCGCAGAGTGCATCTCAAGGGTATTCTTTTTCTCCTGCCCATGCGGACGGTTTGACAATTTACGAACTGGATCAGAGAACCTTTGACGAATCCACTCACAAATTTCGGCTCCTTGTTCAGGAGAAGGTTTCCTTAAACGATCACCGGCGATCAGAAACCTACGACTCGAGCGAAGTTCGACACGATCTTGTGCTCGCTGCCGGCTATGAGCGCCTTCTGGCCAAAAACCCCCACCGATTGATTATTGAGCCCATTGATCGCAAGCTCCAGCGCTTTGCAAAAAACTGCCTAACTCGCGCTAAGCGGCAGCAGCTTAAGCAACTCCTCGATGAGCTGGAGATTACTGGTCGCGAGACCGAAAATGCTCAGGATTTGGTTCAGGCCATTGGTCGGGCTAAAAGTGTGACAGAGAAGCAAGATGCCTCCCTCAACACTGTGGCTGAGGCGTTGCTCAGATCAGGCCTCCTAGGTGAGGACCGCATCGCTAAGGCCGAACAATCCTTCGCGTTGAAGTACGTCGAGGAGCGGACCGCCGAGCTGCAAGCCAAAGTCGAGCAGAGCCTCACATCCAAACGCGCTGAGTTGCATAAGCTTGAAGGAGAGCAGAAGCGTGAACAGGCAAACCTCCTCAAGGAAAAGGCCGACCGGCTGGCTCAACTGGAAAAGGACATCGCTGTCGAACGGAAACAAGCTCTCCAGCAGATGGATGCCGAGAAAGAGGATTTCCTGCGCCAGAAGGCCGAGTTGCAAAGGCAGCAGGGCCTGCTCCGGGAAAACCTGGAAAAGGTCACTAAAGACCTACGCGAAGCCGGGGATGACGTAGTAAATCGCTTCCTGACCATCGCCCCCCTCCTAGAGGCCATGAACCCTTCGCCCCGCCGACCCTTCACGGATGAACGCATGTCAGGTCCCAAAGAAACCGCCACGGATACTGTGGCGGTGGAATTTCAGATGCCTGCTTACATCTCTGGCACGTCGGCAACTAACAATGCCTTACAGGAAGAGGCGTTTTTTGAGCGGTTTAAAGAAGTCGTGCAGGCCAGCGGGTTTACCTTCCGTCCGCTCGATCTCCAGCGTTTCCATCTCAGTGTCAAATGCGGAGATCTGACCGTTCTTGGCGGGCCCTCCGGCACGGGAAAGTCCTCCCTCCCGGCCCTGTATGCTCAGGCTTTGCTCGGTGAGGAAGCCTCGCGGATGCGGCCCGGTTGCCTCATGGTCAACGTCAATCCCTCGTGGATGGACACTCGTGATTTGCTTGGGCACATGAATACCCTCGACGGCCGGTTCTATCCGGCGGAATCCGGATTGTTCCAATATTTAGTTTACGCCCAAAAAGAACATGAGGCGCGGGGCTCAGCCACCGGCATTTATCTGACCTGCATCGATGAGATGAACCTCTCCCAGGTAGAGCACTATTTCAGCGATTTCATGATGGTGCTGGAGCGCAGCGGCTCCGCTCGCACCGTTCAGTGTTTCTCCTCGGAGACGGCCGGTAAGAACTGTCCTTTCCAAAAATGCGGTCTAGTGACCCTTTCGCCCGCCTTGCGCTTTGTTGGCACCGTCAATTTCGACGAGACAACCCGGGTTCTGAGCGATCGGTTCCTCGATCGCGTAAACCTCATCCGTCTAACTTTAGCGGGACTGCCTGGCGTCGCAGGGACTGGCGCAATCATCGCTACCGCAACCGGGCGGATGGTGACTTTGGCGGACGTCGACTCCTGGCGCAACGATAGCGCGCTCCCCGCCGAGTTGGGTACGCTCCTCGACCAGATGCGACCGCACCTCTCCCAAATGGGATGCCCCCTTTCTCCGCGCGTCTATCGTGGCATCTGCCGCTTCGTCGGCTCGACCACCCCGCTGATGAGCCGGGAAAAAGCCTTCGAGGTGCAAGTGGCGCAGCGTATCATCCCCAGAATCCGCAGCCTTGTGACCAACCGCCAGCTCAACGGCCTTGATGGGCTGCTTCAAATTCTCAACCAAAGTACGGCCTGCGCCTTTGAAGAATCTATCCCCCTGCTTGAGGAAATTCGCGAAACAATGAGCGGCCGACATTGGGAACTTGAGCCCTAACCCTATGCCTTTCTTCTCCATTCAATATGGGGCCACCCCCTTATGCCGTCTTGACCTCGACTCGGAGATTCTGACCTTCCATAAAGACCGGGATCATCCGAATGAGATCCTCGTGATGGAAGAATCGGAAAAGGTCAATTTTGTTCTGGATCTGCAAACGGAGGGCATGGAATACCGCATCTTTATCGGCGACATGCCACTCAGCGACCTCCTTTCGGCGCCCGATGACGCTGCGGGCGTCGAGATGGCGAGCCAGATCATCTGGCGACGCTGGCCTTACTTCGAGTCCGCCCGCGGACACACTAGGCTTCTCTTGGAAGCTCAGCCAGCAGCTTCGCCAAATGACCGATGGCATCGTGTTCTGGCTCTCGACGTTTTTGTCGTGCCCTCAAAGCTCGGGGAGGACCGTTACGATCGCATGGCGCAGGACCTTCAGGACGTGAGTCGCAGCCTGCTGGTGGACCTCTACGGTAAATCTAGGCAGACGTATGACCTTCGCTACGCGAAGGAAGGCCTCGCCCACACCTCACGCGAACGGGAGTTGGCTTCGATCATCGATGTACTCGGGCGAGTTTCCGAACTGTTGGCGGCTATTGGTGTACGCCCTGCCTCTCGCGTCGAAGTGAAGACCTGTCTCAAAAAGTTCTGGGGTTCTGAGCGCCTTTCGCCCTCGGCCGTCACGGCTATGTGCCGTACTGGCTTGTCGCCCGGCTGCGCTGATCGCCCACTCTCGGTCAGAAGCCAGCGCAAGGTTGAATCTTTCGATATCCCCGAGCATCGGGTGGTAAGCGCATTTCTCGAAATTCTCAAGCGCCGGGCGCACTATTGCGCGAATGTTGCCTTGGAGCATATCCGGGCCATTAATTCTGAACGGAATCTGAGACATACCAGGCGTGGGGACGAGCCATCGCTATACGAAAAGGTTGACCTTCCGAAGATCAGACGCCTTCAGGGCGCTGTGACCAATGCGGATCGTGCCATTTCACTGGCGGCAAATCTTGCGGCACTACCCTTCCTTTGCCGTGTCAGGCCCGAACTTGTGGCCGTCCGCGGTGGCACTTTCCAGCGTGGTCGTGACTATCAATTGCTCCTGTCTCTTATCCGGCGTTTTCTTCTCGCCAATGGAATCTGGTACCAGGGCCATGAAATGTCTGAGGTCACCAAGCTTACCAGCCGCCTTTATGAACAGTGGTGCTTTCTGAAGATCGTCGAAGCCTTCCGACATTGCGGCCTGGATCTACGCGAATGGACTGACGCTCTGCGCCAGAACCTACACTCCCGCTTCATCCTCGATTTCGATCGGGGTCTCACTTTTGAGGGTTGCCTCACGGCCGGACTTCGCCTGCGCTTTCGATACGAACCTTGGATCCTTGGGACCCAGTCGGCCATAAAAACTGGAGAAACATTGTGTCGTGGCTCAACCACTGACGTTGCTTGGTCCCCTGATATAGTCATCGAGTGCCTTGCAAAAGACGGAAACGAATGGCACCCAGTCTATGCTATTGTCTTAGATTGCAAGTACAAGAACGTCCGCCAGCAATTTGACGAAATTATCAAATATCAGGAGATTCGCTCCACCCGAAAGAGACGGCAGGTTGTAAAACAGTTGTGGCTGATCTCTCCTCCCCGACCCGATGCCCCTTCGGCCATCACCAGTGAGGACCCTGCTCTTATCTTTGATGAGGGCGGTCCTTCGTGCGCCCCTGAGGAAACGGTGCGGTTTCGTCTCACGGTTGCACCCGGAGTAGTGCATCCATTAGGCAACGCTGAGGCAGCTAGCCCCGATGCTTTTAAAAAGTTTGCTCTAGGGATTATGCATTTTCTGCGACGAGAGTTCGGGGCCATCACCGTGAGTATTTGAGAAGTCTCGTTTCAATCGTTTTCAGTCGGATCGGTCGGTATTACAAAGTTCTCTAACACAATTACGTTATTCAACTCGTCAAGGGGCGAGCAATACCTTGACACTGAGAGTGGAGGCGGACTGGACCCAACCGGATGAAATTGAGGTCGCATTGGACTTGACCAAGGGCCAAGCGTCCGCGCAATTGGATGCACCCTCGGACGAGAGCAGCGAGGGCATCGAATCAATGATCCGCGACGCGGATGAAATCCCGGAGGCGGCTGCGGCCGAATCCGCCCTGACCAATGCGTAGCTCCACCGCTCACCGACCCCGCACCAGACACCGCTAAACGGCTGACGAGTAACAATTTATCTCAAAAGACTCCCCGAGACGGGGTGAAAGCGCCCGGTTTGGTTGGAAACAGTCTTTTCAGTTCGGTTTTGCCAGCCGGTAAAATTGCGCGCGTAGCGACGGCGGCAAGACGATGGTTTCCCGGTCGCCAACAATCACGGGAATATTCGTGACGGATGAGCAGCTTGCCGCCGATGCACGGATGCCTCGCCTGGAATTCCACAGCAAGCGATTTCTATCGCGCTTGCCCATTGCTCCTGCCGCCCACGGAAATCACCGCAAGCCGTCACGACAGAGCAGGAGTAATCGCATTCTTTTTAATTGATTCTTTCACTGGCCTTTTAGGCGGAAGAATTGGCTATTTGCGGTGATGGGCAGGCTTACGGTGTCGAGGTTACCGATGATGGAAACGGTGTTCGTTACAGGCGTCCAAACCACCGGGGCGATCAGGTTAGCCGCAGCTTCGACGGTGTAGTTGCTGGCGTCCTGCGGCCAGGAGAAAACGAGGTTGTGCCCAGCGAGGCCGATTTTGAGTGTGATCGGCGAATTTACAACGACCATTGTTGTCACGGCTGCGGATGGCGCGGTCTGGACGTTGCCCACATGGTCCCGAGCCACGCTGGAAAACGCGTAACGCTGCTGATTCTCGCCCCCAAACACTGCGGAACTATTCGTGGTGGCGTTGAGCCACAGCGTGGAGGGGCCTCCATTTTGAGCAACGTAAATATCGAAATTCGCGATGCCGGAGCCGACATCCGAACCGGTCCACGCAACGAGAAAATTCGTTGTCGTCTCCACGGCCGGCAATGACGACACCACGCTGACGGGTGGGGTGTTGTCGATGGTGATTGGAGCCTCTTTGGCCGGGTCTATTCCCTGCGCGGGGTTCTCCGGATTCACTTGGTCGGTGGCGATAACCGGGTTGATGTCAAATTGGATGAACGCGACATTCGTAATGACGGTTCCAGTCTGCAAGTTTGGCTTGGGGCTGATGGTGTAGGAAACCTGGCCCATTCCACGCCCGGTGCCGTCCTCCGGCGGCAGGAAGCCAATATTGACGGCAGGTGGCAGGCTCGTATTAGGATCAATCGAGGCGAAGTTGGCGAATACCTGACCGTTAGCGAGGTTGATTCCGGCTTGAATCTCCACTTGGAACGCCACCCCTCCGAACGAAAGCGGAACGTTGGTTTGAAAATACTGCGCCCCCTGCGGAACCAAGATGGCCGTGTTTCCAAACGCGATTTCCGTCAACGCGAAGGTGGACCAATCCAGATTCGTCGAGAGCGGGTCGCTGATCGTAACATTCTGCGCTGGGGCGGTGGCATTGGTATTATTCTCGAACAGAATCTGATAGCTGAATACATTGCCATCTACCACATAATTCTGCGCGGCAAACCCCGCTGGCCCGATAAGCTGGTTCGGGTCACCCGAGCTTGCGGTTTGGGCAATTCCGGTACCTACTGATTGAGCAACGGCCGCCGCAAAGGCATTCAAAGCTTGACTTGAAATCTCGTACTGTCCTTGTTGGCCAACTTGGGAGTTACCGGGCCCGAGAATCATGTTTCCGTAACCGAGAAGATCGCTTCCATTTCCGAGTATTTGGCCGGGAAGTCCACTCAACTCTGAGACGGGTGTTACAAATGGCGACATGAAAAGGCCATCGGTAAAATCAGAAAGCCACTCCACTCCCGTATTCTGCAGAGACTCTGCCGCCTGCTGTCTGCGCTGAAGCCAATCTTGATAGTTGTTTGCATTGACGTTATAATCGGTTACCGTATCCCAATCATGGACCCACTTGACATGCCTTTTCAACCAATCAATGGGATCAAAAGCGTCTAAACCATCGGGGTCGATCAACCTATTCGCCGAATTAAAGCATGCCCTATACAAGTTGAGATCGCCGCCGGAAATATTTATCGGGTTTTCGGACACGAACCTGCCGAGGATAGGATCATAAAATCTAGCACGCATGAATTGTAAACCGGTTGGCTCGTCCGCAACTCCAAAGCGACCAACAAAGCGAAAATAATTCGATACGAGCTCGTTCGCGATCGTGGCCGCGCCGAATGCGTCATAATCGTAAGAGTTTTTGATAGCGCCGCCAACTCCCGTCATCTCCCTCGTATTGCCGAGAGCATCGAAATCGTAAAACGCGATATCCCCGGTGGCTCCCGTGCGTGACACCAGACCCAAAGCATTATCATAACGAGCCGAGAGCAGTCCGTCAGCATCATACTCTGCGACCTCATCACCAAGGCCGAAGGGGTCAATCAGCAACTTGTTTGTAATGCCGTCATGAACGACCATGGATCGGTTTCCAAGACAATCATAGACGTACTGCCAGATTCCGTTCCTCGCTGTGATAACTTCCACAAGTTTATTTTCAACGTCATATTGGCACGTCGTTGTTCCGCTGGAATCGGTTAGGCTCGTCATGTTGCCATCGGCGTCGTAGGTAAAATTCGTTCCGCCCGCTTGAGTATACTGATTCAAATCGTTGACATTATAAACCAGGTTATTACCAGAGTCGCTCATCTTCGTGCGGTTTCCGAGAGAGTCATAAGTATACGTGACGCGCCGACCGCCAGGATATACCACTCCAATCAACTGAAAAGTTGAATCGTAGGAGTAGCTGGTGACGCCAGCCAAGGTCGTCATTGACGTCCGATTGCGATTGGCATCGTAAGTGTAATTGAAGAAAGACAGGACGGCTCCGCTAGGAGCGACATTGGTCAAGCCGACTATATGGCTTGATGCATCGTAGCTGTACGATGTAGTGGTCCCATTGCCTTTTTTTTCTAAGAGAAGCCGACCAACGGCGTCGTAAGTATACTGGACCAACAGATTCGTCGCGTAGCTCGTTAGGTTAATGAGCCGTCCGCTGACATCATAGCCGTAGTTGAGAATGTAACCATCGAGTCCCCTTCGACTGGTGCGGTGGCCTAAATCGTCGTAGGTGAATGTAAAACCATTGCCGTCGGGGTAGACGAGATTGGTGACAAAGCCTCGGGTGTCATAGACGAACGTCGTTATTCCCTGAACGCTGTCCACGACATTTGTGAGAAATCCGCGGATATTATAAGCGTAATCAATCGTGTGGCCATCGGCGTATAATTTTTGAGTCACCTGGCCGTTGTCATTCCGTGTAACCTGAACGGTCTGACCGCGCCGGTTGGTCCAGAAGACAGCCACTCCGTTGGAATTATAATTCCATGCTTCCCGACTGGAATCTGAACCGACGATGGAATCGAGGTCGCCGTCCGCATCGTGGACGAAAGAAGTGCGGTTGCCGTTGGCGTCGATCAAGGAGCCAAGTCGGTTGTAGGGGCTTTGGTATCCAAACCGGGTGGTATTGCCGGAAGCATCGGTTGCCTGCGTAAGATTACCATTGCCGTCGTAGGCACCTGACGAAGAATGGCCCGTCGGATCGGTTACCGTAGTCACATTGAAATTCGCGTCGAACGTGAAATGGTCGGAATTTCCTAGAGGATCGGTGATTTTTTCAATAAGACCTTGATTATCGAGAAAAAATGAGGCGGTATTTGTCGCAGCATCGGTGATATCAATGACTCCGCCGGGGGAGGCATAGCCGAAATTCAAGTGTTCTGCATTCTCATCACTGCTGGCACCAGCGAGCCTCCCTTGATTATCGTAGGCGAAATATTCATGGCTGCCATCTGGAAAGCCGATTTCGGTTAGTGCGTGAGCCAACATGGGGTTTGACGCGGCTGTTTGAGAGTCTGTGTATGAATAAGTGGTAGTCGGTCCACCAGGTTGGGTAAAGGAAATGAGATGGTCGCCCAGGGTATCATAGATAAATATTGTTTGCTGACCAGCAGGGTCGGTGACAGACGCAAGGTGGTTTTGGGCGTTATAGGTCAACGTCAAGACCTGACCGGCGGAATGGGTCAGGCTGGTCAGTTGGCCTCCGCTATAACCACACGTAATGCGATTGCCGTTGGGGTCGGCCAGGTAAGCGAGTGTCCCGTCCGAGTTAAATTCGCGTACCATGCCGTTTGCCTCTTGTACGTAAAATCCGCCGCTACCATTGGCGATCAACTGACCATAGTCACCCGGGCCACTGAAATATCCGCTGGGGGAAAGCGTCGGCAGCGTTCCGGTCAATTCAATCTCTTGCAGATAAGCGGGATAAATCGCTTGATAGTCCGTGTAAAAGTTCCGAACGCTTCCTCCCGGCCCGGTGATGGTGACGTTTCCATCGGCGGCAACGCTCAATGAATAATCCCAGTTGTGAGACCAACCTCGTCCGAAGGCTCCGAGCCGGTAGCGGGCGCTAATGTTCTGGGGGAAAATCCGCTCGAAAGTTAAGGGCAATCCAGGCGCGGGGGTCGAGGCATCGACCGAACCACCAAGGTAATGGATCACGTTGAGCGCGTCCGCCTGTTCAAATTCGAAAGCCAATAGTTGGCCCAGGTCGTTGACATTAAGGCCGAGCGTCCCTAAATAGGCCGCGTTGTTGTCCAATGCTTGAAGATATCCGCCCCAAGTCGAACCAGCTTCATTGGTAAAATTCTGCCAGACAGCGTTCCAGGCGTCGTTGGGAATGGTGGGCGGCTGCATCGATGCCCGGAGCGAACTCCAATCGATCGGAGACGTGTTCGTGACCGTGAGGACGCCAAGGTCCAACTCGACATCGTTGATCGAGAAATTCCACGGTTGCTGGAGGCCGCCGTAGGCGATTTCCACCTGCTCGGATTCGCCAGGCAGAAGCACACCGGGAGAACCGCCGCTCGCGAGAAATTGCAGTGTTGTCGTCCACGGGGGAGGCACTGTGGAACTCCAAAAGCCAATCTGCTGTTGTTCCGGAGTCAGATCGGAGGCGAGGGCCATAATGGGATTCAAAGGCCCGGTGAGGACAAGCAGTGGCGCCGGCATCGCCGCGTCACCGACGTTGGAATACTGGACATAAATTGTGGCGGGAACGTGGCGTCCCAGGAAGCCGGGAACGATGAGTTGGGTCACCAATTTGGCCTGGCCGCCCTGGACAAATTGGAAGGCGCCGGCCAATTCGTTGGAACTTCCGTTCGGTGCCGTGACCAGCACGGAATAGACTCCGGCTGGGACGGTGTTTGAGGCGAATGTCGCGCTCAGGCTGGTGAAGGAGTTAATTTCCAAGCCGCTCGCCCGATAAATTGCTCCGTTCGTTCCAACCAGGCTGACCACCGTACCAGGCAAGAAACCCGCGCCGGTCAAAGTCAGCGCCGCGTCAGCCTGATTGCCGAGGCGATTGACGTTCAACTGGCCAAGTAGGACTCCCGACGTCGCCGCCGACAAGTCGTATTCGCCCGGCGTGGCGATGTTGTTGCCATACACCAATACATAATAGGTGCCGGCCACGGCGTTGGGGATGATTATTTGTTGACTCGAAGAACTGACGGTTGAACTGAAATCGTACACCGAGCGCGTCGGCGGGCTGCCCAGCTTGACATACAGTTCAACTGAATTGCCGGCGCCGTTGTCGCTCAGCAAGACGCGCATGGGGGAGCTATTCGTCAGGGTGATGACGAATAGTTGAGCCTGTCCGTTGCCGACAAGATTCCCCGTAAACGTTGTCCCCAGTGAAAGATTGGTCTCCGCGGTGGTAACCAAATCAAAGGCGTAGGCAACATCGTAAGCAGCACCGGTTCCATGGGCGCCGATGGTGTATCCTCCCGAATAGGGTAGCGTGATCAAGTCGGAACTTGATGTTTGATTGGTAAATGCACCCCAGCCGTTGGGGCCGGTAAAATCGAACGCCATGCCAGCACCTGAAATGTTGAGAAGATTAAATCGGACTTGCTGCCCCGCCAACGCGGAAAAGTTCCAATAAGTAAAGCTGTATGGATTTGCAATGATGCCGTTGACCGGTTGGTTCAAAGCGAGCGAGTTCAGCGCCGGCGTTGAATCCCAAATTGTCACTTGATAGTTACCGGTAGTGGCGGATTGATTCGCGGGCGCGCGTATCTGCACGAAGTACGTGCCGTCCGCAGGCAATTGGACCCCGACGAGCGCGGCCGCTTGTTGGGGAACCGAGTTGCTGGTTTCAGCCAGAAGATTGGTCTGCGAGTCCAACAACTGGACATCGGCGTAGGTGAGATACGGACCGGGAAAACTCGCGCTGCCGGTGTCCACGACCACAGTCACGTACTCTCCGGCCCGGCCAAAAAAAGACCATTGATCCAGCGCCCCGGCTGCGGTCAAGGTGCCCGGAACGCTGACGCCAAGGTTGAGAACTCCGCCATTGTCCGGTACTTGGGAGATCCTACCGTCGATCACCCTTCCGGCGATTTGCGTCAGTCGAGCGTAAAGAATAAGACCGTCGAGATCTAATGTGCTATTTGCCGGGACGATCACGGAGTTCGCATAGACGCATTCCGAAGAAGAACTCGACGTGTTCGTCGATTGATCCACCAAGAGGACCTCGGCCCCGGGATCAAGGGTGATCAGCCCGTAGGCAAAATTATTCACGTAACCGTTTGGTTGGTTCCCCAAGTCCGCGCTCATCGCCTCCAGCAGGTGCTGGCCGGGAGCGAACCGGACGGTACCCAAGGGATTATATTGATTCGCGTTGCGAGTTGTTCCAAGAAGGTTTGCGCCCAAGTAAAGCACTCCCCCCGATTGGCTCTCCAGAACATTTGGGTCGTCAAAGGAAAGAGACGAACTCGCGCTCACAGTGGCGGCGGCGGCGATCTCAAAGTTGCCGGCATTATCAAAATCCTGGCCGTTGAGCGTCAACGTGCCACCTCCCACATCCGCGAAAAGGGTGCCCTCGTTAATCACACCGACATCGGACGGGCCGCCCCAGCAATTCGGCGCATAGCCAATCTGACCATTTTGCCCGCGCACCGTAATCCCTGAGCCTATAGTCAACTCGTCATTGTCGTTGACCAATCGCAACGCATTGCAACCGGAATTCCCGAAAACTACGGTCCCGTCCCCTCCCAAAGTTTGCGCGCCGGAAAAACTGATTGCCCCGTAATAGCCATTCACGGGATTACCTACCAGCGCTGTCCCGTTCAAAGTTAAGCCGTTCGTCACTATTAGGTTCGCTCCATTATAAGTGTTGCCCAAGTCCAGATCTCCGTTCACGGTCACACTATTCAAGGTGCCTGTTCCGTTGACAACGAGCGAGATGTTGGGCCCCAAAATTACAGCCCCGCCCACGATCGTCCCGCCTTGCAGCATCAATGAGCCGCTTGCTGCACTCAAATTTAAGGTGCCTGTATTCGTGAGCGTGCCAGGAATATAAACCGTGCCATTGGTTAGATTTAGCGTGCCTAGGTTAACTGAATTGAAGTTGCCCGCCAGGTTGATATTGCCACTGCTTGCAATCAATGTCCCGGAATTAGCCCAAACGGCAGGAAGCGCCAATGTGCCTCCATTGACGCCTTGTGCTAGACCTTGGTTGCTGAACGGCTGGGCATTCACAGTGATTGTTCCGCCGCCGACATCGCAGGAAATAGTGCCTTGATTGACGACGGCCGTGTCGCCGGGACCGCCAGCGCCGACCTGGCCGCAAGGCTGGTAGCCGATATAGCCGTTCTGGCCCCGGATCGTGATGCCCGGCCCGATCGTCAAGGTCGTGTCGAAGTTCTCCACATGCAGCACATTGTAAGACCCGGAACAGCCATTATTCATGTTCCCAAACACCACCGTCCCGCCGCCGTCCAGGGTTTGCGTCCCGGAAAAATGGATGACCCCATACCATTCGTTGGTTGGGTTGCCCACCTCCAGCGTCCCGTTGTTCGTCAACCCGTCCAGCACGGTCAGACTCGCCCCGTTCACACTGGCCCCCACGTCCCAGTTTCCGTTCACGGTCACCCCGTCCAGGGTGCCGCTGCTGATGATCAGCGGAGCCACGCTGCTCGCCATGATCACGCCCCCCTGCACCGTGCCCCCGTTCAACACCCAGGGGCCGGTCGCGGCATTCAGCGTCAGGGTCGAGCCGGTGTTGGCCAATGTTCCCGTGAGGTTCACCACGCTCCCGCTCGGGTTGAACACGCCCAGGTTTGCCAGCGTGAATGCCCCGCCCAGATTCACCGTCGAGTTGGTCGCGTTAATGACACCCGTGTTCACCCAGTTCCCGGCCAGGCTGAGCGCCGCGCCGTCGGTGAGGTTTAATGCCAGGTTATTGGTGTAGGCGAAGTTGCCATCCAAACTCAGGGTGCTGCCGTCAAGCAGCGAAACCCGCCCCACGTCGCCCGCCATGTCCGTCACGCTCAACTGTC
>Ga0206847_10026_pt1 | contig 53063 bp, 36 predicted proteins | sample Alteio_BWOrgCont_17_FD_152880 | JGI IMG/M metagenome (GOLD analysis project Ga0206847, IMG submission 152880) | Enriched cells from forest soil in Barre Woods Harvard Forest LTER site, Petersham, Massachusetts, United States -... | ecosystem: Environmental > Terrestrial > Soil > Temperate forest >... | reverse complement strand
CATAACGCCGTTGGCGTTTCCTGGGGGACGGAACGATGGAAAATATGCGGACCTAAAGAGCCCGGCTGAAGCCTGGATGCAATTACGACCAGATGCGCTTCCACCACTTGGCCACGGGATCGACATCGATCTCACGGGCTTTCTCGACGGCCTGCTCGACGGCATCACGAACCGCTTCGGCGGATTGCGCGTAGGCGGTTTTACCCCTCCGAGCGCCGGTGGCCAGGAGAGAGCGGAGTTCATCGAGCGCGTCATGCAGCGGCTCGCGTTTCCGGGCGGGTGGCTCGATGAGGCGGCTCGCCAGGCCGATGGCGATGCCGACTCCCAGCGCTACGAGAACGGCGGGAATGGGGTTGGCGCGGATGTGATTATCCGTCTCGCGAAGGAGGTCCTGCGCGCGTTCTTTGGCGTCGTGGGTGTTCATAGGATTGACGGGTGACGGGCGCTTGGGGTTCAGCGGGAATTGCGCTTTTGCAATTCCTCGCAAAGTTTCACCGCTCCGAGGACCAGGAGAAGAGGCCGAGCGAGGACGAAAGCCAGGCGGACGAGCGCCGCCACCAGTCGGCCGACGGGCAGGACGGTGAGGATGATTCCCGCGATGAAAGCGATGCCCACCGCTTTGGCGGGTTCAGTCCGAACGAAATCCTCCGCGTGGTGTTCGAAGTCTTCGACATTCTTTCGCCAGTCGCAGCACGATCCGGATTCTCCAACAGGTTCTTGTGGCATTTGCATGGGAAGGTGATGGTTTTTTACGATGAGAGTGGAAAAGCAGATGGCTTCAATTGTCCACGGTTTGCATCGCCTGTCACGGGGGAAGCGCGTCTGTATTAAATATCGGGCCTGCGCGAGGAGGAGGAATGGGCGAAAAAGAGGGCGGAGGGCGGCAGGGCTGTGGCTGGCCTCTCCGAGGCCGGCGGTGTCAAGGCCCCCAATTTACCGCGGTTTGAAAATATCCGTTTGGCAAGCGGCGTGGATTGGATATGGTTGGCGGCTCGCAAATGGTGGCCGTAGCTCAATGGTAGAGCTCCAGATTGTGGTTCTGGCTGTTGCGGGTTCGAGTCCCGTCGGCCACCCCATTTGCGTTTCTCGGGAAATACGGGCGCCCTAAGGGACGCTTTGCCGCTTGTGGACTTGAACGGCGCGGAGCATATCTAAAGACGTGAAGCGATTGCTTTTTGGATGCTGGCTGGCGCTGATTGTCGTCTCGGGCGCGCCCGCCTGCATGTGGGATCGGGATACGGTGGCCAACGAAAGCAAGGGCGTTCCCGATGCCATTGATGTGATTGCCGGGCGATTCGAACGCAATCCACCGCTGTATTTCCAGATGCGAAAGGAGCGGGTTTTGGCGCTCCTGAGACGAGAGCCGGCCAATCTAGCGGCCTATGACGACGCGGCGGTCGCCAGCGATCGTTTGGGGGATGATGACGGCGCCATCAAGCTCATGGAGGAGAAGGCGCGTCAACTCGCTGTCACCAATGCGCATGAGAAGAACGAGCAGCTATATCGCTACGAAGCGAACATCGGGACTTTTTACGTTCACCGTTGGCTTCGCAGCGGCGCTGACCGGAAGAACATGGGCGACGTCGATTCGGCCTCGCGGCATATTGGAGAGGCCATGCGGATCAACCCGGACGCTCACTTTGGCCGGGAAAAGTATCAGTTGCTCTTGATCGATTGGATTCGCAATCCGCCGATTCCCGGTGAGAACCAAATGTATTTTCCCACGTTTTTGGCGCCTCCTTTCAAGGAGGCCAAGGCCGGCGTTTTATCGGACGCGGATCGATGGAATATAGCATTGGATGGAATGGGTGGCAGGCAAGCATTGGAGGATGCCGGATTTGGAAACGCCGTCGAAGGTCTCACGGGTTTGGTGTCGCTGGGGAATGCGTGGGAAAGCGTGGACGTTTTCTGCGCCCTGGGCGTGGCGCTGAATATCGAACAACGTGCGACGCTCTCTTATCTCTCGCTCTTGAGAATCGAAGAACTCATCGACCATGGCGGACACTCCCTTTTGCCGAACTTGCCTCCAGGAGATGATCTGAAACGGCAATTCGCAAATCTCGGCTCCCGGATCTCGTTTCAACGACGCCCCGCATTGCGCGCCCTGTATTCGTCACTCAGGTCTTCGGCGGAAAAATGGCAGGCAAATCGGACAGCCTATATGGAGAGCCGCCTGAAGAAGGGCAGGCATCCGGACACCGATCCGGATTTTTGGTCCGGCTACAAAGAAATCCCACGCCCGCCATTGCACACTTGGCATGATAAGGTCGATCCCTGGCTCGCGCCTGCGAAGGGAGTAGTCGAAGGTTTATTCGCAACGAGCCCACTGATCCTGCTTCTTTGGTTTTTCGCTCGCGGCGCCGCCAGAAGGCGGCAGCTCAGGTGGTTGTCTAGACTATGGTCAAGCAGGCCGGCGATGGCGCCAGCGATCGAGCACCACGGCGGCGATGATGATGGCGCCGGTGACGATTTCCTGGACCCAGTTGGCGAGGTCCAGCTTGGTGCAGCCGTTGGCGACGACGGTCATGATGAGCGCGCCGATGAGCGAGCCGAACACGGAGCCTTCTCCACCGTTCAGACTGGCGCCGCCGATGACCACGGCGGCGATGACGGCGAGTTCGAGGCCATTGGCCGTGGTGGGGTCGCCGACGGTGAGGTAGGAAAACTGGAGCACGCCGGCGGCGCCCGCGAACGCGAGGCCCACGACATAGATGAGGAGCTTTGTGCGCCGGATCGGGACGCCGCAGAGGCGCGCGGTTTGTTCGTTCGAGCCGATGGCGAAGATGTGGCGGCCGAAGCGGGTGTAACGCAGAAACGCGGCGGTGAGCGCAGTGAGGAGCAGCATGAGCCACACGCCGGGTGGAAAGAGCATCCAGCGCTTCTCCGGGGAAAGGTTTTGCAGGAGGTCGTTGAGCCAGGTTTGCGGGGCGGCGACCATCGTTTCGCTCGCGAGCCCTTTGGCGGCTCCGCGCAAGGCGCCCCACATGCCCAGCGTGACGATGAAGGGCGTGAGATTCAGGCGGGTGATGAACAGGCCGATGAGCGCGCCACAGGCGGCGCCGACGGCGATGCCGCCCAATACCGCGAGGATCGGAGGCACGCCGCGGGCGAGCATCAGGGCGATCGCGACGGTGCAAAGGGCGATGTTCGATCCGATGGAAAGATCGATCCCGCCCGCAATGATGATCAGCGTCATGCCGAGCGCGGCGATGCCGACCACCGCCGTCTGCCGGAGCATGATTTGAAAGTTGTCCGTCGTGAGGAAAGTGTGCGGCCTCAGGAACGCGAAGAGGGCGATGACGAAAAGGAGACCGGCGAGCGGCCCGAGTTTGGCTGGAAGGGAAGACCAGTCGATTTTTCGCGGAGCGGTGTCTGGGGAGGAGACGGGCAGGTCGCTCATGTGGCCTCCCTGGTGGCAGTGGCTTCCATCATGATTTGGTGTTCGTCGATTTCGCCGACGGGCCGCGAGGGCTGGAGCCGGCCTTTGCGCATGACGGCGATGCGATCGCAAACGCCGAGGAGTTCCGGCAAATAGCTGCTGACGATCAGGACGGCTTTGCCCTCGGCGGCGAGGGTATCGATCAAGCGGTAGATGAGCGCTTTCGAGCCCACATCGATGCCGCGCGTGGGTTCATCGAGGAGCAGGACATCCACACCGTGCTCCAGGAGGCGGGCGATGGCGACCTTCTGCTGGTTTCCGCCCGAGAGATTTCCGACGGGCTGCTCCGGTTCGCGACAGCGGATGCCGAGCTTTTCGATCCACTTCCGGCTGGCCGCCGACTGCGCGGCGGGGCGCACGAAGCGACCGAGGCTGGAGAGCGTCATGTTGTCGGCGATGCTGAGGCCCAGCGCGAGGCCCTCCGTTTTGCGGTCCTCGCAGACCATGCCCATGCCGCGCGCCCAATGTTGCGCCGGAGAAGCTGGGCCAAGGTGCGCTTTCAGTTTGATTTGGCCGGAGCGCACGGGGTCGAGTCCGAAAACGGCGCGCAGCAGCTCGGTGCGTCCCGCGCCGATGAGGCCTGCGATCCCCAGCACTTCGCCGCGCCGCAGAGTAAGCGAGGCGCTTTCCGGTTTGGCGCGGCCCGCGAGATCGGCGATTTCCAGGACCACCGCGCCCGGGGTGCGAGGCGACCTTGGATAGAGGTCCTCGACGCTGCGGCCCACCATCATCGTCACGATCTTTTCGTCGGAGACTTCGGCGGTGTTTCCGGAGCCAACGCTGCTGCCATCCCGCAGCACGGTGAAGCGGTCGGACAGCGCGCGGACTTCCTCCAGGAAATGGGAGATGTAGATGATGCCGAGCCCCTGTGCTTTAAGGCGGCGGACGAGGGAGAAAAGATGCGCAATGTCGTCCCGCGCCAGACTGCTGGTGGGTTCGTCCAGCACGAGCACCCGCGCGCCGACCGCGATGGCGCGGGCGATTTCCACAAGCTGCCGTTCCGCGATGGAGAGCCGGCTGACGCGCGTTTCGGGCCGGATGTCCTCGCGCCCGAGTTGCGCCATGGCGGCCGAGGCGCGGCGCCGCACTTCGGCCCATTTGACGAACGGGCCGGCGACCGGCTCCATGCCGAGCACGATGTTTTCCATCACGCTCAGGTGCATGGCCAGAGAGAGCTCCTGATAGATCATGGAGACGCCCGAGCGGCGGGCCTCGAGGGGGTGTGCCGGCTGGTAGGGCGCGCCGGCGAGCCACATGCGGCCTTCATCCGGCGCATGCGCGCCGGAAAGCACTTTCATCAGCGTGCTCTTCCCGGCGCCGTTTTCGCCGACCAGCGCGAGGACTTCGCTGGCGCGGACGGAGAGATCCACGCCATCGAGAGCCAAGGTGGCGCCGAAGCGTTTGCGGACGCCTTCCATGCGGAGAAGATCCTCGCTGCCGTCCATGCCGTTCAGCGGGGCTTGAGCAGTTCCTGAATTTCCGGCGTGCCGATATTCTCGGGCGTGATGAGGGCCGCGCCGCTGTCCACCGATGGCGGGACTTTTTCGCCGTGAATATGCGCGACGAGCGTCTTGACGGCTTCCTCTCCCATCTTCGTGGGATTTTGCGCCACCAACGCCTGGATCTCCCCTTTCTTCAGCGCGTCCACGAGCGGGTCCGAGGCGTCGAAGCCAACGAACTTGGCTTTGCCGGTGAGATTGTTCTGCCGGAGCGCGAGGAGCATCCCGAAGGTCAGCGATTCATTGGAGCAAAAGATGCCATCGGCTTCGCGGATGAGATCGATCATGTTCATCGCGGTGGTCTGCGCTTCGCTGGCCGTGGCGCCTCCGTACCGGTTCTCGGCGAGCATGTGGATCTCCGGGTTCTTTTTCATCACCTCGAGGAAGCCTTCCTCGCGCTGGATGGTGCTGGCGGAGCCTTCCTGGTAACGGAGCAGGAGCACTTTTCCTTTTCCGCCGAGCAGCTTGATCATTTCTTCGCCGGCCATTTTTCCGCCGAGCCGGTTGTCGGTGCCGACGTAGCTCACGAAGTCCTTGCCGGCTTCGCCTTTGAGCGCGGAATCGACAATAACGACTGGGATGCCTTTGGCATTCGCCGCTTCCACGGGGCGGCGGAGCGCAGAGTCATCGAGCGGCGCGAGGACGATGCCTTTCACGCCATCGGAGATGAATTGCTCGACGATGGCGATCTGCTGGGCGCGATCGCTTTCCTTGAGGGGGCCTTTCCAGACGATCTCCGCGCCGGTTTCCTGGCCGCCTTTGCGCGCGCCCGCTTCCACGGATTTCCAGAAGATATGGGTCGTGCCTTTAGGGATGACGGCGATCCTCAGGGCGTCGGTAGCGGGCTTGCTCTCGGAGGCGGATTGTTCGGGGGTCTTTTGGCAACCGGCGAAGAGGATCGCGGCGAGCAGGGCCAGTGAGGAGGGAGAGAGGCCTTTCATGGGAGGTGGGCGGATGGGGGTTGAGCGGGGAGGAATTGAAGCGCGCATTGTTCAATCGTGGAGGCGCGGTTGGCGAGCGCGAGTTTTGCGTTTGAAGGAGGAAGCTCGGGTCGCGCGAATTGCCGACCCGCAGACACCCCCTCCACAGGAAGTGAAAAGCTGAGGCTCCAAGCTCTACAAACAACGCCAACGGCGTTTTGGCCAACTAGCCCAGGGTTGCCTTCTGAGGCTACCCTGGGATGGGGTTCGCAAAGGCAGCAACCCTGAAAGGCGTTGTGGCCAGTTCCTGTTGGGAGGCGAATTTATTCTGGCCACAACTCCGTTGGAGTTGATCGTGCGCGTCGTGTCACCCAGGGTAGCCGAAAACGGCAACCCTGGGCTAGTTGGCCATAACGCCGTTGGCGTTGCAGATTGGCAGGGCCGCTCAGAAGGAGTCCACTTTGGAGTTGGCGAAGTCCTTTGGCACCCCTGGCCACGGGCTAGCTGGTTGTCGAGGGCTGAGCGGGTCAGGTTTTTTGGTCCAGGCACTCGCGGACCACGTGGGCGAGGGTGCGTGGACAGAAGGGCTTCTGAAGGAAATGGAATCCGTGGCCGGAGGTGAGGGTTTCTCCCACGAAATCCGCGCTGTAGCCGCTGGTAAATGCGATGCGCAGAGTGGAGGAGCGAGCGCGCAGTTGTTCGGCCAGCTGCTTGCCCGTCATGCCGTCGGGCATGGCCATGTCCGTGAGGAGGAGATCGATCTCGCCGTGGCGCTCCTCGAAGATGGCGATGGCGTGTTTGCCGGAAGCGGCTTCCAGGACGTGATAACCGCGCTCATTGAGGACGTGCACGATCAAGGCGCGCACGGCAGGTTCGTCGTCCACGACGAGGATCGTCTCGTGGCCGCCGCCGTCGGCTTCGGGTTCTGCCCGATTCTCGGTGATGGGCTGCCGGCCGACTTCGCTGGCCGGAAGCAGAATCTGGAACGTGGTTCCGCGTCCGACTTCGCTGGCGAGACGGATGGAACCATGGTGCTGTTTCACGATGCCGAAGACGGTCGCGAGTCCGAGCCCGGTCCCTTTGTGAATGTCCTTGGTGGTGAAGAACGGTTCGAAAATGCGCGGTAGATTCTCGGGCGGGATTCCGCATCCGCTGTCGCTGACCCGCAGACAGACTCCCGGCGAGGCGCCGTTTTGGTTTTTGGATTCTCCTTCCTCGATAACCATGGAGCACGTGGAAATCGCCAGGCGCCCGCCTTCGGGCATGGCGTCACGCGAATTGACCGCGAGGTTGAGGAGAATCTGTTCGAGCATGCCGGGGTCGGCCTGGATGGGCGGCAGCTCGGGCGCGGCCTGGACGTCGAGCGTGATGCCGGCGCCGAGGGTTCGCCGCAGCATGCGGGTCATGTCCGTGACCACCGCGTTCAGATCGACAGGGCGGATTTGCATGACTTGTTTTCGACTGAAGGTGAGCAGTTGACGGGTGAGACTGGCGGCGCGGGCGGAAGCCTCCAAAATCTCGCAAACCGATTCACGGGCGAGAGGCGTAAGGCTGCGATGCTCCTGGAGCAGCGAAGCCTGACCCTGAATGATGGTGAGGATATTGTTAAAATCGTGGGCCACGCCGCCAGCCAGGTGACCGACGGTTTCCATCTTTTGCGATTGGCGCAATTGCTCCTCCAAAAGCCTGCGCTCGGTGATATCGCGCGCCATGAGGCCGATGCTCTCGCGCCCATCGGCTTTGCGGAGGACGCGGCCGGTGATTTCGAGCCAGCGGTAGGAGCCGTCGGCGTGGCGCCAGCGGAGTTGCGCCCTGATATCAGACTGCCGGAAGGCTGCCCGAACCGCGTCGAGATCGTCGGGGTGGACAAGTTCAAAGGCATTGCTGCCTGAAAGTTGAGCAGGATTGCAGCCAAGAATGGGATGAAAGTTCGGGCTGGCGTAAATAAAGTTTCCGTCGAGAGAGACTTCGCACACGAGATCGCTCGAGTTCTCGACCAGGAGGCGGAAGCGCTCCTCGCTGAAACGAAGGGCGTCTTCGGCGCGACGGCGTTCGCGTTGATGCTCGGCTTCGTCCAGAGCGCGTCGCACGGCAGAGCCCAACCGGTTGAGGCGGTCCTTCACCAGATAGTCCGTGGCGCCCATTTGCAGGGATTTCACCGCTTCCGCTTCGTCCAGCGTACCAGAGATCAGCAGCACCGGCAGCGCGGGGCGGCGCTCGCGAACCCATTGCAAAGCGGAGATGCCATCATAACCTGGCAGATTGTAATCGCAGAGCACGACATCGAAGGAGCGTTCTTCGAGCGCCTTCGTAAACTGCGCTTTGGTTTCCACGCGCAGAATCTCGCAGCGCAGGCCACTCGTTTTCAGCGAGTCCTGGATGAGTTCGGCATCGAATGGATTGTCTTCCAGGTGCAATACGCGGAGGGGCTGATCGGTTTGCATCGGGGTATTCTTCAGCGGCAGCTCGCTGTTACACGGCTAACGGCATTCGAGCGGGGGTTCATTGAGCATCGCCCAGAAAAACCCCAAATGCCGGATCGCTTCCACGAATTCCTGAAATTGCACGGGTTTGACCACGTAGGCGTTCACGCCTGAGCGATAGCTCTCGTGCAAATCGCGCTCCTCCCTGGAGGAGGTCATGATCACGACGGGCACGACTTTGAGCACGGGATCGTTCTTCATCTCTTGCAGCACTTCCAGTCCGTTCACCTTCGGCATTTTCAGATCCAGCATGACCACTGCGGGGAGATCGTGTCCGCGCCGGGCAAACGGACCGCGGCGATGAAGATAATCCAGCGCTTCCGCGCCATCGCGCAGATGGACGATGGAATTTGGAATATTGCACTCCCCGAGCGCCTCGATGACCAATTCCGCATCCTGCAGGCTGTCTTCGACGAGGAGGATGCGTTTCATGGAAGGCGTGTGTTTTGAGCTGGGACGAGGATGCATCGCCGGGGAATTAGGATGGGCAAGAAACGGAATTGTGGGTCGCGCGACGGTGCGCGTTCAATGGCGAGCATGCCGGACCTTGGAAGCATCGCACTTCGGCGCGCTCATGGATGTAGGGACTTATCCTGATTTTCGGCCGCTAAAGGCGCCGGGATTATGGGAAGGATGGGAAACCTGAGGAGGATGGGCATCACGCATGGCGCCAAACTTCCACTCGCGTTGCGCCGGGTGAGTGGTTAATGTCCCGGCCCCAATCCGGCAGGGATGCGCCACTGTGTGCTTCCTCTTCCTCTGCCGCGCCCGGATATGATGCGGCGCGGAGGGACCGCGGTTGGGAGACCGCCCCTTTTCCGCCATGATGACCAGCGCCCAAATTCGCCAGAGCTTCCTCGATTTCTTCCGCGAGAAGCTGCACACGATCGTGCCCTCGAGTTCCCTGATGCCGGACTCGCCCAACCTGCTTTTCACGAACGCCGGCATGAACCAGTTCGTGCCCATTTTTCTCGGCGAACGCCCGCCGGACGTGGACACCTGGAGCGGAGCGATCAAGGGAGCGAAGACGCGCGCGGCGGACACGCAGAAATGCATTCGCGCCGGCGGCAAGCACAACGACCTCGATGACGTGGGTCTGGATACGTATCACCACACGTTTTTCGAGATGCTCGGGAACTGGAGCTTCGGCGATTACTTCAAGAAGGAGGCCATCGAGTGGGCGTGGGAACTGGTGGTGGGACGGTGGAAATTCCCGGCCGAGCGTCTTTACGCGACGATCTATAGCCCGGACAAATCATTGGGCGATCCCGCGGAGCGCGATGAAGAGGCCTGGGGATTCTGGGCTGAGAAGTTCCGCGCCGCCGGGCTTGATCCTGCCGTCCATATCGTGAACGGCAACAAGAAGGATAATTTCTGGATGATGGGTGAAACGGGTCCGTGCGGCCCGTGCTCCGAACTTCATGTCGACCTCACGCAACAGGGCGATACGAAGGGGCACCTGGTCAACAAAGGGAGCTCGGAGTGCATCGAGATTTGGAATCTGGTCTTTATCCAGTTCAATGCCAATGCGGGCGGATCATTTTCGCCGCTCCCGGCGAAGCATGTGGATACGGGCATGGGCTTCGAGCGGGTCGCCAGCATTATCGAATGCACGAAGGGATTCACCGATTTCGGGACGACGATATCGAACTATGAGACGGACATTTTTCGTCCGATTTTCGACGAACTCGAAAAGATGAGCGGAAAGAAATACGCGAGCACGTTGCCAAAGGTGGGAGATACTCAGGTTGCCGCGAACAATCCGCAATTTGCGATCGATATCGCGTTCCGAGTGATCGCCGATCATATCCGCACTTTGAGCTTCGCCATCGCGGATGGAATTCAGCCCGGCAACACCGACCGCAATTACGTTTTGCGCCGCATCCTGCGCAGAGCGGTCCGTTACGGCCGCACGCTCGGATTCAAAGAGCCATTCTTTTACAAGCTGGTGGAAGTCCTGGCCCGCGCCATGGGTGACGTGTTTCCCGAGATCCGCGCCAAGCAGAAGCACGTGGAGGAAGTTCTGCAACGGGAAGAAGACGCCTTTAACAGGACGCTGGATCGAGGGATCGAGCTGTTCGACCTGTATTGCGGCGGGTTGGAGAAGGCCACGATCCTTCCGGGCGAAGATGCCTTCAGGCTCTACGATACCTATGGTTTCCCGCTCGATTTGACGGAGCTCATGGCCCGCGAACGCGGTCTGACCGTGGACACTGTGGGGTTTGAGAAACACATGGAAGAACAGCGCTCACGGGCGCGGTCTGCTCAAAAGAAACAGGTCATTGAACTCTCGGAAATCGAAACGAAGGAGCCGACGAAGTTTGTGGGCTACGACGCCATCGACGCCGAGGCGAAGGTGGTGGAGATCGTGAGCGTGAAGGAGAAGACCGCGGTGATCGTGGATCACACGCCGTTTTACGCGGAAATGGGCGGACAGGTGGGCGATAGCGGCGAGATCGCGGCCGGCGGCCAGATTTGGCAGGTCCTCAGTACGCAAAAGACCGGGCATACGTTTTTGCACTTCGTCGAGGGCCCGACCGACAGCGCCGAGCATCGCGGGCTGCATTGGGACGATCATGTGGTGATGCGCGTGAATCCGATGCGGCGCGATGCGATCCAGCGGCATCACACGGTGACGCATCTCCTCCACTGGGCTTTGCACGAAGTGGTGAGCAAAGAGGCCACGCAGAAGGGCTCGTTCGTGGGGCCGGATAAGCTGACTTTCGATTTCAACAGCGCCGCGCTGACGCCGCAGCAGGTGCGCGATATCGAGCGGCTCGTGAATGAGCAGATCGTCGAGAATGCGAGCGTTTCCTGGATTGAAGTCCCCTACTCCGAAGTGCGCGGACGGCCGGATATCATGCAGTTTTTCGGAGATAAATACGGGGAGAAGGTCCGGGTGGTGCAGATCGGCGGCGCCGCTCGTGAACTCGATGGCTACTCCATGGAACTCTGCGCGGGCACGCACACGCGAGCAACGGGCGAGATCGGTCTCTTCCGCATCCAGTCGGAAGCCGCCATCGCCGCGGGTGTCCGCCGGATCGAAGCGGTGGCGGGGCTGCATGCCTATGACGCGGCGGTGACCGATATGCAGCGCCTGCACGCGCTGGCCGCGAAGATCGGCACGCCGCTGCCGGAACTGGAAAAGCGCGTGGAAGGCCTGCTCGCGCAGCAGAAGGAGCTCGAGAAGGCGCTCAAGTCCGCGCACCAGCGCGAGGCGGCAGGACGCGCCAAGGATTTGATCGCGAGCGCCGAAGCGATTAACGGCACGCCGGCGATCATCGCGAATCTGGGCGCCGCCGATGGCGACACGCTGCAAACGGTCGCAGATGTGCTCAAGGGACAGTTCAAGGGTGTGATCGTCCTGGGCGGCGCGAGCAATGGCGCCGTGGCGCTCATCGCCGCTGTGACGCCCGATTTCACGGCGAAAGCGCAGGCCGGGAAAATCATCCAGGCGATCGCCCCGTTGGTGGGCGGCAAGGGCGGCGGCAAGCCGGATAACGCGCGCGGAGGCGGCAAGGACGCCTCCCAGCTCGATGCCGCGCTCGCGCACGCGAAAACGCTTTTATGAATCGAATCCCGGCCGCGATGAAGTTCTCCGCGCGACTATTGCTCGCGAGCTTTTTGGCCTTTGACGCCCGCGCGGATGATTTCCCGGATTTGGCGGGCGTGAAGCGGGACCTCGTTGTGCCGAAAGTCAGTTCGGAAGCGCCGGCGCCTGGCATTCGCAGCATCCAAACGACCGCCGGCTGGGAAGACACGCAGGTGCATCACACCATCTATCTGCCGGTGGATTGGAAGCCGGGCGGAAAGTTTCCGGTGATCGTGGAATACGCGGGCAACGGGAACTACAAGAACGCCTACGGCGATGTTTCCGACGGATCGGTGGAAGGCTGCCGTCTGGGCTTTGGGATTAGCGGCGGAAAGGGGTTCATATCCGTGTGTCTGCCGTACGTGGAAGTGAAGGATGGGTTAAAGCAGAACGCGGTGCTTTGGTGGGGAGACGTGGAAGAGTCGAAGCGATACTGCATCGCCACTGTGCATGACGTTTGCGCGCGCTATGGCGGCGATGAGCATGCGCTCATCCTCTGCGGATTTTCCCGCGGGGCGATCGGGTGTAATTTCCTTGGCCTGAATGATGACAAGATCGCGGGCCTTTGGCGGGCGTTCATTTGCCACAGCCACTATGACGGAGACACCGAAAAATGGCCGTACGGGGGCGCGGACCGGACCTCGGCGCTGGTGCGTTTGCGGCGGCTGGGCAATCGCCCGCAATTCATCAGCCAGGAGGTTTCGACGGCGGCGACCGAAGAATGGCTCCAGAGCACGGGCATCCAGGGGCGCTGGACCTTCGAGCGGTTGCCGTATCGGAATCACTCCGCGAACTGGACGCTCTGCGATCTGCCGATCCGGCGGAAGGCGCGGGCGTGGTTGGACGCGGTATTGAAGGAGTGAGCCGCGCGCGCCTTTTTCGCTATTGCGAGACCGTCGAAAGGCCGGCGTTTTTGATCACGAGTTTGCGATCCTTGCCGGTGAGTGGCATGCGGTAGAGAGAGGCTTGTTTCTCTCCCGCCGCCTGGCTGATGAAGAGGACGTTCTCGTCGTCCAGCCAGCAACCATCCCAGCCGAAGAGGCTCTTCGGCGTCAGGCGCACGGGTTTCTGGGTGGCCAGATCGAGCATCCACACTGCGGGAAGCGGGCCTTCCCAGCCCTTGCGATGCGCCTCTTCGTTCATATCGATACCGAGGAGAAAACGCTGGCCATTCGGAGAAACGGCGATCCGGCCGCTGCTGCTCATGTCGCCATTGGGGATGACCTTCTCGATTTCCCAAGTTGCGGTGGATGTGCCATCGAGGCTGAGGCGATGGATCTTCGTCATGTTCTGGCAGAAGATCGATTTTCCGTCGCTCGCCCAGGCCGGTGAGTAAAATGCGTCTTCTTTATTGGCGGGTCTTTTCAGAACGCGGAAACCGGTCCCGTCGCTGCTGATTAGGCCGAGGCTCCAACCGCCGCCATCATACTGCATGAAAACGATCTGGCTGCCATCCGGAGAGAAGACTGGGCCGAAGGAGTTGTCGCCGGGAACCTCGTGAAACACCTTGGTCTCGCCGGTGGCGATGGTGATCACCGCGATGTGCCGGTCGCCGTTCTTTTCGGTGGTATTAAAAGCGACGCGTGTTCCGTCGGAGGAGATCGAGGGAAAAACGCCGGCGGTCAGTTTCTTCGCGCCGGTTCCGTCGAGGTTCACGATCCAGACACTCGAATCGCGTTCGAACGCGATCTGCCGGGGCGTGTCGGCGCCGAGCGCCATGCAGGCGAACAGCAGCAGTGAGAAGAACAACGACGTTTTCATGAGCGCGAGTAGAGCCTCAAATTCCAAACGTCACACGTCGCAAATGCCCACGGCTTGTTTGAGCGAAACCAGCGGTTCGGGTCGAGCGGGGATGAACTCCTGGGAGACGTGGCCCTTAAATCCGGTGGCGACGATGGCGCGCATGATCGCGGGATAGTTTAGCTCCTGGGTGTCGTCGATTTCGTGGCGGCCGGGAACGCCGCCGGTGTGGTAGTGCGCGAAGTATTCGTGGCTGCGCTGGATGGTGGCGATGACATCGCCCTCCATGATCTGCATGTGGTAGATGTCGTAGAGCAGCTTGAAATTTGCGGAGCCCACTTGCTTGCAAAGCTCGATGCCCCAGGCGCTGTGATCGCACATGTAGTCGGGATGATTCACGCGACTGTTCAGAAGTTCCATGCAGAGAACCACACCGCGCTTCTCCGCAAGAGGCATCAGCTTCTTGAGGCCTTCCGCGCAGTTTTTTAGGCCGGCTTCGTCGTCGAGTCCTTCCCGGTTTCCCGAGAAGCAAATCAGATTTTTGAAGCCCGCGTCCGCCACCGCTTCGATCGCCGGTTCGTAGGCCTGACCTAGCAACTCGTGATATTCCTTTCGATTGAAGCCTTTCGGGATTCCGCCCAGCACCGTCCCATCGGGCGCCTTGATGGAGGTTCCGGTGGTCATCGCACAGATGAGCCCGTGTTTCTTCAGCGTCGGAAAATCCGCTGGCGGGAGCAATTCGACGGAGGAGAGCCCCATCTCCTTGCCAGCCGCGCAGAGTTCCTCGACGCTGACTTTCGGGTAGCACCACTTGCAAACGGAATGATGGATATTGCCTTTGATGCCCTGCGCGGCATCGGCTGCGGCGAGGCGTTGATGAAGCGATGCAGCGGCGAGCGCGGTCGCGCCCGCAGTGGTGGTTTTCAGGAACCCGCGACGGGAGAGAGCGGAGGGAGACATGGCGGCAGATTACGGAGTTTTCGCCGGAAGTCGAGGGTGCGGAAAATCGCGCCGACGGCTTCCGGCGAACGCATCCGGATGAATCTCAAGCCACCACTGTGGCTTCCCAATCGAGGAGTAGCTTGCGCAGTTCGGGATAGAAAGCTGGTTCCTTGGCGAGATGTTCATCGATGAAGGCGCGGCAAATCTGAATGCGGGTTTCCTTGGTTGCGGTTGAAGATTCGAGCTGGCTCAACAGCTTCTTGAGGGCGCGCTGACGGGCCGACTTCTTAAGCCATTTTGCGTCCGCCCATAGTTGCAGGATGGAAGCGAATTGGCTCTCCACTCCCGCCGCGACGAGGCGCGCGCCTATCGTCTTCTTGGTGATGCCTTTCGTGGTCGCGGCCTCAAAATAGGGCGCTGGATTTATGCGCTGGGTTTTTGGAGCCTGCATCGGTGGCTGCATGCTGTACTTGATTTCCCTTTCCCTCATCGGCGGCGCGGGGCAAGCCGGCGCCACGACGGAGTTGAAGATAAGGTCGCGGTAAACTTCCTGGCTTGGCTGATAGATTTCTCGTTGCGCGATATCCACTTTCTCCGCCTCGTCCCAGGCGATGAAGGCCGCGCCTTCACAGAGAATGTTATGCGCTTTTGCGAGCGCGATCGCTTCCGCGGAGTGATCGTCAGCGAGAAGCGCCGCGATCCGTTCACGCGCCCAAAGAAGCGGCAGCGCTGCGTTTTCAGAAGGGATGAGGTCGATGGAGAACGTGTGCTGCTTCCCTGAGCCCATGATGCCGGTGATTTCGATGGCTGAATTCTCCTCGGAAGTCAGCCGAAGACTGATTTCCCGTGTTTCTCCGGCGTGCAGTGCGGGCAGTCGGGAAGCGGCTCGTTGCCACGCGCCATGAATCTCCAAACTCGTAACGACCGGCCTGCGGAGGCGGTCCGCCAGGCCGGCCACGGTTCCGGCGATATCGTCGTTCGGCGTTTGCAGCCAGCATCCGCCATTTTGCTGCCGGGCGAGCGCCTTGAGAAAGGCGTCGTTGACCGCGGTATCGATGCCGAAGGTATGAACGGTCAGGCCTGATTCGCGCCGGAAGAGCTTGAGGAGATCCTTTTCATTTCCCACCTGGCCGTCCGTGATGAGAATGACGGTTGCGGAGTCCTTCGGAGAATGAGCGCGAATCTTTTCCAGCACGTGCTTGGCGGCTGGATGAAGCTCCGTGCCGCCAGCGGTTCCGAGTTTCACGAGATCGCGAAAGCCTTTGTCGTGAAGAATCTTTGGCGCGGGCATGGGCTTCTCGGCGAAGTCCTTGAAACTCGTTTCGAATAGCGTGATCCAGACGCGATCCCGATCGCCGAGCAGTTTCACGAAGGCGGTCAGCGCTTCGCAAGTCTTCGTCCATTTCGCGCCCTGCATGCTGCCGGAGCGATCGATGAGAAAGTAGTAGTCGCGCGGCAGGTTGGCGGCCACGGCGACTTCGGCAGGCGCGCGCAGTTGCACGAGCGCGTAGCGGTCGGTGCCCTTGGTGTAAACCCAGCCGCGCGGCTGGAGGGCGACATCGCGGGTTTCTTTCCAGCGCAAAACGAGGTCTCGGTCGGGAACGGCGCCATGCGCGACCAGCGCGATCTGCAGCGCGCTTTCGGCCGGGTGCATGAGGATGGGATGGGTCGGTGAAGAAAGGGAGCCCTCGGCCACATCGCTGCGGACGATTCTTCCCTCGGCGAAAAAGTAGGCGGCGTCGGGATGCAGAGCGTCGATGCGCGGCGGCGAAATGCGGGAGGCGTCCGGGACCTGATCGGAGTCATCAGCGATGCCGCGGCCCGACGAGGAGCGCAGCAGCGGTTGGCCGGGGATGTAGCGAACGCCAGGGCAAACCGGGATACGGAGGCCGAGCGCTTCGCCCGTGCGTTCGAGCGTTTGGAAATAGGCGAGGCGAATCACAATGACATCGCCCGGCTGAACGTTTCCCAGCGAGAGTGTGAAGAGATTCTCCCGCTCCGTCTCCACCAGCGCGGCGCGGTGGCCGGCGGCTTTCTGTTCCTGAAAGATGCGTTTCGCCTCGCCCCGCTCTTCGACTTTGGCGGCGATGACGCGGTCATTCACGCGCATTTCGCACCGGAAGACGGCGGCTTCCGCAGGCAGCGGAAACGTATAGGTGCAGTCGAGCGGCGCCCGGTGGCTTTGATGGAAGATCTGGTCGATCTCGACGCTGGCGACGCCGGCCGTGACGTCGAAGCGGCATTCCACGCCTTTCAGTGGCAGGGACACGCGGGTTTCTTCGAGCCACGCAACGAGGCCGAAGGGGATTTGGGATTCAGGCAAGCGTGAACTCATGGTGTTTGATTGGTTTGGGTTGGATCGGAAGGGCCTTGCAGCGCGCGCAGAATTGCTGCGTGCTGTTCGGCGGAAAGGGTGGCGCCACGGCGGCTGACGATCATGAACTCGTCATTGAGCGGAATCATCCGCCATAGCTCGTCTGAGGCGGGCATGAGAGGGCGCGTGGCCGAGAGGGATTTTGCTTCCGCCAATCCGCGCCGCTGGATTTCGCGCAGTTCCTCGACGGTTCTTCCAAAGAGCAGTTCGCGGATGCGCCGGAGCGGAAGCCCCTGAGCCTGGAGCAGCCGCACAGCCGTGAGTTGCAGGAGATGTTTCTCTCCATAGACCGTCCCGCCGCTTTCCGGGGCATCGACGAGGCCGGTCGTGCGATAGAACCGGATATTGCGCGGCGAGACCAGTTCCCCGGACTGGCCATTGGCCGGCTCGATGCTGTGCTCCGAGCACCATGCGTTCACGCGCTCTGCGAGAGCGTTGATCGAAAGGGAAAGCTGATGCATAAGGGATAATTACAGTATGACAGTGTTACTGTCAAATGATTAACGCGCATGTGCGATTGCGGGCTCGCTTCCGTGGCACAGAGATGCGGGCGGACCGCCGGGTCCTGAGTTTCAATTTGCAGCGCTGGGGCGTCGTCGCTAGCGTCGCGGGCTCGCATGATTTCAGTCACGGTGCCCATTCATAATGAGGAGGGAAATATTCCCACGCTCCATGAGCGGATTCGCGCCGCCATGGAGCAGCTCGGGCAGCCGTGGGAGCTAATCCTCGTGAATGATGGCAGCACGGATTCCAGCGAAGACATTCTGGACGAAATCGCCGCGAAGGATGACGCGGTGAAGGTCATTCATCTGCGGCGCAATTTCGGCCAGACCGCCGCGATGATGGCAGGGTTCGACCACGCGCGGGGCGATGTCATCATTCCCATGGACGGGGATTTGCAAAATGACCCTGCGGATATTCCGCTGATGCTCGCCGAACTCGAAAAGGGCTATGACGTCTGTTCCGGCTGGCGCAAGGACCGGCAGGACAACGCGATCAAACGCAACCTGCCGAGCATTATGGCCAACCGCCTGATCTCCTGGGTGAGCGGAGTGCGCCTGCACGATTTTGGCTGCTCGCTGAAGGCCTACCGGCGAGAGGTGATTGAAGGGGTGCGCATCTATGGCGAGATGCATCGTTTTCTCCCGATCTACGTGAGCTGGCACGGCGCCCGCATCACAGAGATTCCGGTGCGGCACTACGCGCGGACCTCCGGAAAGAGCAAATACGGATTGGAGCGCGTCCTGAAAGTGCTGGCCGACTTGCTCGTGGTTAAATTTCTCGATCGGTTTCAGCAGAAGCCGATGTATGTGTTCGGCGCGGTGGGGTTGGCGTTTTTGCTCGTGAGCGGGTCGAGCTTTTTGTTCGCCATTTACCTCAAGTTGGTCGAACACAAGGCGTTCATCGAAACACCGGTGCCTCTGGTCTGCGTGACCGCCTTGATGACGGGCATCATGGTCCTGCTCATGGGACTGCTCTCCGAGATGATCATGCGGACATTTTACGAAAGCCAGGGGAAGAGCGTGTACCTGATTCGCGCCACGCGGAATCTCAGCGTGAAATGAGCCCCGCGCCTTTCGAAATGTTTGTGACCCGCGATTTCCGGGGCGCCAGCATTTCGTCATTTGTCATTCGCCATACGTCATTTCTGCCATGTGCGGCATAGCGGGTTTTGCAGGCGCAGGAGATGCGGCAATCCTGCAACGAATGACCGATGCGATTCGGCATCGGGGACCGGATGCCGAGGGCTTTTGGACGGATTCCTCCGAGGGCGTCTTTCTTGGCCACCGCCGGCTTTCCATCGTGGATCTGGAGGGCGGGACGCAACCCATGTGGACGCGGGATGGCGCGTGCGGCGTGGTTTTCAATGGCGAGATTTACAATCACGAGGAGCTCCGCGCCGAATTGAAGGCGCGCGGCTGCGAATTCGCGACCGATCATTCGGACACCGAAGTCCTGCTGCACGGGTACCGGGAATGGGGCGAGTCGTTCGTGAATCGCCTGAACGGAATGTGGTCGTTCGTGATTTACGATCGCGCGAAGAAGAGGCTCTTCGGCAGCCGGGATCGTTTTGGCAAGAAGCCGCTCTACTATTTTCAGGAAGGCGGCGTGTTTGGCTTCGCTAGCGAGATTCCCGCGCTGCTCCTGCACCCGAATTGTCCGCGCCAGATATCTTCGCTCTCGCTTAAGAAATACTTTGCCTACTGCTATATCCCGGCGCCGCGCTCGATCTTCGAAAGGATGTGGAAGCTTCCCGGCGGGTGGTCATTTACTTACGACTTGAACGCCCAGGCGCTGAAGACGTGGCAGTATTGGGAGTTTGTCATCGAGCCGGAGCCGATCAACGCGGCCGACGACCGCAAGATTTCCGCATTGTGCGAACAAATTTCCGGAGCATTGGAGGCGGCGACGAAGCGCCGACTGATGTCCGATGTGCCGCTGGGCATCTTCCTGAGCGGCGGGATCGATTCGTCGGCCATCGCCGCTCTGGCGGCGAAGCACGTTCCTGCGGGCCAACTGAACACGTTTTCCATCGGGTTCGATGATCCAACTTTCGATGAATCTCGGTATGCCCGCCTGATGGCCGAAAGGATCGGCTCCCGGCATCATCACGAAACCCTCGGGCTCGACCGGACCGCCGATATTCTCCCGGAGATTGTCGCGAAGCTGGGCGAACCGCTGGGCGATGGCTCGCTGCTCCCGACGTATCTGCTGTCCCGTTTCACGCGGCAGCACGTCACGGTCGCGATGGGAGGCGATGGTGGCGATGAGCTGTTTGCTGGTTACGATCCCTTTCGCGCGCTACGCTCCGCGGAGCGATATGCCCGGCTCGTGCCGCGGCCGCTCCATCACGCAGTCCGGCTCTTGGCCTCGCGCCTTCCCGTTTCGCACGCCAACATCAGCCTCGACTTCAAGATCAAGCGCACACTGATGGGGCTCAGCCATCCGCCCAAGTTCTGGAACGCTGTCTGGATGGGCGCGCTCGAACCGGCGGAGATCGACGCGCTCTTTCGGGAGCCGAGCGATCCGGAGGAGATTTACAGCGAGGCCATCGAGACATGGGACCGCTGCCGGCAGCCGAATCTGGTGGATCGCACGCTGCAATTCTTCACCGGCCTCTATCTGCAGGATGCCGTCCTGGCGAAAGTGGATCGCGCTTCCATGATGTACTCGCTGGAGGCGCGGTCGCCATTTCTCGATATCGAGGTGGCGGACATCGCGCGGCGCATTCCGTGGCAGTTCAAACTGCGCGGCGGGCAAACGAAATGGATTCTGAAAAAAGCGCTCGCTCCGTTGCTTCCCGGCGAGATCGTGGATCGTCCGAAAAAAGGTTTCGGAATGCCGATCGGGCGATGGTTGCGCGAGGGGCGATTTCCTTTCGATCATGCGAGCGCGTTTCCGCATTTGGACGTGGCTTTCGCGGAACACAAGCACGCCGCGCACATGGCGGGGCGCAGCGATGAACGGCTTTTCCTCTGGTGCTACTGGCTGCTTTCGGAGTGGATCAAAAAGTGGCAGGGATGATCGGCCATGCGCGTCCTGATTCTGTGTTATGAATACCCGCCCCTGGGCGGCGGCGGCGGGCGGGTGGCGAAGAATATCGCCGAACAGATGGCGCTTCGGGGGCATGAAGTGCGGGTGCAGACCGCGGCGCTGGGATGGTGTTCCGTGCGTGAAAACATCGCGGGTGTAAAAATCCAGCGGACTGCGAGCGGGCGGCGGGCGCCCGATACGTGCGCGGTCCATGAGATGGGTCTCTTCGTGGCCACGAGTTTTCTTCCGACATTGACCCATCTGCGGAAGTGGAAGCCCGACGTGATGCACGCGCATTTCGCCGTGCCCACGGGGCTGCTGGCCTGGGCGGTGAATCGGCTGACCGGCGTGCCGTATGTTCTCACCGCGCATCTGGGCGATGTTCCCGGAGGCGTGCCTGATCAGACGGATCGGCTGTTCCGTTTGATCGATCCGGTGGCCCGGCAGATCTGGAAACGCGCGGCGGCTATCACGGCGGTGAGTTCCTTCGTGCAGGATCTCGCTGAGCGCGCTTATGGGCTGCGTCCGATTCGGATACTCAATGGGATCGATCTTTCCCAGGAAATCGCGCCGGTTTCGAAGTCGGGTCCCAATCGCCAGCTCATCTTCGTCGGCCGTTTCAATCCCCAAAAACGACCGCTCTTTCTCATCGAGGCGCTGGCGCGTCTTCAGGCGCAAAATTGGACGCTGACGATTATTGGGGACGGGCCGCTGATGGAAGTCATTCGCGCGCGCATCCGCGAACTGCGCCTCGAAAACCGAGTGACGCTGACGGGCTGGCTCGATGCCGTGAACGTCCGGAAACACCTGCGTGAAGCCGATATCTTCTGCCTACCGTCCGCGTCGGAAGGGCTGCCCGTGGCGGCGATCGAGGCGCTTCAGCACGGACTCGCCATCGTCGGAAGCGCGATCCCGGGGCTCGCGGATGTGGTGGAAGACGGGATCAACGGATCGCTCGCGCCCTTGGAGGACAACGCCGCTTTCTCCGGGCAACTCGACCGGCTTCTGGGCGACGAGCCGACGCTCCGCCGGATGCAGGAAGCGAGCGCTCGGAAGGCGCGCGATTTTGATCTTTCGGCGAGCGCCGGCGAATATGAGCGCGTGCTCAGCGAGGCTGCGCAATCCGCCCGGCGATAGGGCTATTTTCCCACGTAGATCGCTTCGTCCGGCCAGTCTTTTTTGATGTAGCCGGCGTTCATATTCACGGGGATCACGTAATTGCGCATGACGCGCACCGGAGAGAGAACGCGGATTGTGTTCACCGCCTCGATCGAATTTTCCCCGTGGTTGCGCAGGAGGCTCGGGATGAGCCGTTCTTGCACGGTTTGAACGATGTCGGTTTCATCCGCGCCATCGATGAAGAGCAGCATGGCCAGCTTTCCATCGATCTCCGCGATGTGGCTCTCGAAAATGATCTCCGTGAATACCGAGCGGACAAAAGGCTCCCTCTGGATGTCCTCCAAAAGTTGCTTATAGGTGATGCCGACGCGGAATTTCAGGATGTAAAGATGACGCGCATTGAATTGCGACGTGCCCCGGGATGAAAGATCGAGGTGCGTGAAATACGAGAGAACTCCCGCCTCTTCCAGGCGCTGCCGTTTGCGTCCCACCGTGCGGACGTTCACGCCGGTGGCCTCGCCGATCCCGTTGTCCGATTCGCGCGGGTCGCGCACGAGATGACGCACAATCATCCGTTCCTGTTCATCGAGTTCTTTCATGCCGTGGGTGATTGGGGGATTCGTCAGAAAACGCCTAGACTAGACAGGTTTTGCCCGGCGGCGCGACATGTTTTTGCAAAAGCGCCGAACATTTTGTCCGGAATTGGTCGGGTTGTACGCGGTGCGTGAATTTCCAGAATATCAGTTGCACGAGTTCCCCCATTCAGATAATGCCTCCGGGCTGCTCCGCACGTTGTCGGAACGCACGCAAGAACTTACCCCCATCCGCATGATCTTTCGCCGGCACACGATGGCTTTCTTCGTCGCCGGCGCCCTTCTTGGAGGAAGTTTACGCGCCCAAAATTCGGGGACTCCTTCGTCCAATGGGGCGAGCTCAGCATTCGGGGCTTCTCCATCGTCGGGTGGCACTTCCGGAAACTCAAACGCCAACGGCAACAACTCTGGAAACAGTTCCACGCCGGCTCCAGGGGCTTCGGGCAATCCGCCGCAGACCACACCCGGCCAGGCGACTCCGGGTGCGGGCCCGGCGCCGCCAGGGGGTAATTCGGAAACCCCGGGAGCCAATCCGCCGACGCCTGTCCCCTCTTTTCCGGGCGCCGCGCCATCGTTTCGCCTGACGCCCAGTGGGTTTGCTCCCGGTACGTCTCCATCGAATGGCGGCTCCAATCCGCCGCCGACTACCACCTCGCCCGATTTAAATCCCCTGCTTCCGGGCCCCGGTTTCCGGCCCATGAATCCGGGGAATTCCACCAGCCCGTTTGCCCCTGGAACCGAGAACACCCCTCCTCCGGCGACGCAACCTGGCGCTGCTTCGACCTTCGGCGGCACGGGCCCGAACGGGATCGCGAGTCAAACGGCGCCGGTCACTTACACCATTCCCGGCACTTACGGTCAGCCGTCAATCAAATTGACCGCTGGCGAGGGCCGATTGGCGCGCCCGCTGTTTCGCTTCACGGGATCGCTCGGCATGGGCTACGACGATAATGTCCTTCAATCTCCGACGCGATCCCCCGGGGTGCCGTCGCGGGTGGTGCAGGAACAGGTGGTCCCGAATTCCCTGGCGCATACCGAGCAGGTGCAAGTGCAGCAAGCGAACGGAAATCTCGTGATGGAGACCGTGCAGGTTCCCGCCGGGCCGGGGACATTCATTCCCGCGCATACGCAGCAGCAGTTGGTGCAGCAGGCGGATGGAACCGTCGTGGTGGAGACGGTGCAAGTGCCCGCCACTCCCACGAATACCGTCAATGTGGTCGTGCCGGGATTGGCGCCCCAAAAAAGAGTGGGTAGCGCCGTCACACGGGCGAACCTCGGCACGGATATTCAGTTCGCGAATCGAAACATGGTGTTCACTTTCGATTTGAACGGCGGCGAGGACTACTACTGGAGCCGCCCTGGCGATAAGGCGGACCGCAACGGTTCCATGGCCCTGGCCTTCCTTTACAAGCTGTCGCCCCTCCTGCAGGTGACTTCGAACGTCAACGCGTCTTACATCACGCAGCCCAATCTTGCCCTCATCAACACGCCGACGAACAATAATTCCGGCCCTTATCTGAACTTCAACGCCCGGTCCGATGTCTCCTACCGGTTGATGCCGAGAATCAGCACGGTGTTGAGCCTCAGCTATGCCTCGACCTATTACATCAGTTCCAACCAGCAGGCGAACTCCTTTAGCCAGGTAACCTACGGAGACGAAATCCGTTATCTATTCTCCCCGACGTACACATTCGTGGCAGAAGGGCGTTACGCCCCGATCTCCTACGGTATGGACAAAACGCGCGCCGGAGATTCCTATTTTCTGCTGGGAGGAGTGGATCTGACCCTGAGCCGCCGGCTCTCCGGGACCATTCGCTTGGGCGAGCAGCTTCGCACTTTCGAGGAGAGCGGCGTCGCGAAATCCTCCCCCTTCCTCGAACTCTCATCCAACTACGTCCTCGCTCGTGCGACGTCACTCCAGTGGAGCGCGCACTATGGCCTGGAGGAACCACCCGATGCGACTGCCACGGTTGAGGTCCTTCGTTCCGGGCTGAACCTGTCCTACGCCGTCACGCCGCGGCTGGTCGCAAATTTGGGGAGTAATCTCGTCCATGAGGTGATGACCGATCAATCGGTGCAAACGGTGCAAAACACGGTGGAGGCCACTATTGGTCTGACCTACTCTCTTTCCCGGAAGTGGACGTTCAGCCTGAGCTACACCTACGACACCCTGTTTTCCGCGGGAGTGGCGGAGGACTATTATCGGAATCGGATTTTCCTCACCGGGAATTGCGCGTTCTAACCGCGGAATTCTATTTTGCCGCGCATTTGGGGATTTTGCGGCGAGCAGTTGCAAGTTTCCGTATTCGCGAGAAATTCTTTGGGAGTGAAACGGCGAAATGCCCGAGCCGAAGTCTGCGGCGCAGGGCCCGTTCAAAGTTTACGGTGTTGCGCGGTTGCGATTTCGCAACAGCAAGATAAAATTACCCGCGCTCCGCCCCCCATGTTGACCAATCTGAACTCATTATGAACGAACCCAGTGAGGTAAAACTCCATTTCCTCGACTATTGGCGCGTCATCAAGCTCCGCCTCGGTTTGATTCTGCTGGTCTTTTTCCTCGTCATGGTCACCGCCGGCGTGACGATTAAATTCCTTCCCCGGGAGTACCTTTCGACGGTCACCATGGAGGTGAAGCAGGACATGTCCAGCCCCATGAAGCTCAATGGGGAGATGGGCCAGCGCGGTTACGATCCGCAATTTGTCACCACGCAGTTCCAAATCTTGAGGAAAACGGAGATCCTTTACCCAGTCATCGAGCAGCTAAAACTGATCGAAGAATTCTCGCCTCCCGGCGGCAGGATGTCTCTCTCGCAGGTCTACACGAAACTGCGGAACTCGTTGAATCTCACGGAGGTGCGCAATACGAGCCTGATCGATATCGGTGTCTACGACACTGACCCGCAGCGCGCCGCCAATATCGCCAATACCATCGCCAGGGTTTACCGGGAAAAGCGCCGGGAGGATCTGCAAAAATCCATGGATAGCGGCCTCGATCAATTGCAAGATCAGGTGGACAAGCAGCGGAAATCCGTGGAGCAGCAATCAGGAGAAGCGATGAAAATCCGTGCGCGGGAGGGCATCATTGACCCCGATCCGGACAAGGAGAATTCGGCGATTGGCAAAACGGAAGGCAAACTCCAGTTCGACACGCAGCAGCACAACGAGCAGCAGTTGCGCGTGACGGAAATGGAACGGCAGCTCGAGCTGATTCAGAATCTGGCGCCCGAGTATTTGATGAATATTTTGCCGACGCTCAATATTCAGGATCCTACGATCTCGAAAACGCTTCCTCTTTTTCAGGACACCCTCGCCACGGAGGCGTGGCTGACGAGTTCGGGAGTCGGCGAAAACCATCCGCGCATGAAATCACTCCGCGCGCAGAAGAAGACCTACAGCGCGATCCTGGCCGACCAGCTCGAGAGCATCAAAAAAGCGCAAGCGAACCGATTGCTTTTGGAAAAGGACAAATTGAAGGCGCTGGATGCGCGCCTGGATGAGTCCCGCCAGGCCGAGATTACCGAGAAGACGAAGATTGCTGAGTACATCGACGTTAAGAACAAATACATCCAGGCGCGGAGAATCGAGGAACAACTCGAAACGAACCTGTCCACCGAGCGTGTGAAACGCCAGATCGACACGGAAATGGGGAAGATCTGGCAGAAAGCGGAGAAGTCCGATTACCCGGATAAGCCGCACGCCTTGTTTTTCATGATGCTTGCCGGAGGCTTGGGCCTTTTGGCCGGCGTCTTGCTCGCCTTCTTCATCGAATACCTGGATACCAGCGTGAAGACCATCGACGACGTGGAGCGCTATCTGCAGTCCCCGGTCCTCGCGATCATCCCGAAAAACGTGTCGATCCTCATGAATACGCGGGGAGACACGCCGGACGCCGAGGCCTACCGCATTCTCCGAACGAATATCGAATTCAACAAACCGCAGCGGGACGCCAATACCTTCACTTTGATCAGCGGCGGCCCCGGCGAAGGCAAATCCACCACGCTGAACAATCTCGCCTACACGTGCGCAAAGGGAGGCTACAACGTCCTCGTGGTGGACGCCGATTTGCGCCGCGCCACCCAGCACCATCTCTTCAACGTGGACAACAAGGTGGGTCTCACCGACTACCTGCTGGGCAGAGTGGAGCTCGACGAAATCGTCAAGACCACCAAGATCGACAATCTCTCCTTCATTTCCAGTGGGGACCTGCCGTCGGATGCTCTGGGCATCTTGAATTCGCAGCGCATGACGGACCTCATCGCCAAGGTGAAGCAGCAGTATGACCTCGTGTTCTTCGATGCTCCGCCGATCCTGGGTGTGAGCGATGGCTCGGTGATCGTGAGCGAAGTCGATGTCACGATTATGGTCGTGCAGCATCGGCGTTTCCCGCGTTCCATGTTGCAGCGTGTGAAACAGAGCGTGGCGAACGTCGGCGGCCGACTGATCGGCGTAGTGCTGAACAACTTCGATTCGAAGCACGACGACGGCTACGCCTACTACAACAATTACTACGACTACTATGCCCCGCGCGATCCCAAGCGGATCGAGCCCACGCCGCCGAAGCTCCCGCGTCCGCGCCCCGCGGTCCGCGAAGATTATTAAGCGATCTTCTCACTATGCGCCTCTTTTTACTCGCCATCGTTTCCCCCTTTCTCTTCACGGCATCCCTCTTCGCCCAAAACCCTCCGGCTTCGAACAGGGCTCCCGTGCCGGTGGCGATCCCCGTCGCTCAAATCGTGCCTGCGATCCGGGTGGGCGATGTTTTTGAAATGCGGCTCAGCGGCATGCCGGTGGATCTCGCCTCCGAGTTTGCGGTTCAGTACACTGTCGCGCAGGATGGCACGGTCAACGTCCCGCTCATTGGTGAAATGAAGGTGCAGGGCTTAACGGCCAATCAGGTCGAACATGCGGTCCAAGCCAAGCTGGTCGCCGACAAGATTTTCACCCATCCCACGGTGGTTGTTAACACGGGCGGCGGCCCACGGTTCGTTTCGGTCGGCGGCGGTGTGCGCGCCCCTCAAAGGCTCCAATGGAGCCAGGATCTGACGTTGCGCACCGCGATCGAAAACGCCGGCGGGTTGGATGATTTTGGCAACAAAAAGGGAGTCCGTTTGATCCGCGACGGCAGGATTTTCCAAACCTACGACCTTCGCGTCCTCGAGAAAGATCCCTCTCAGGATCCCAAGCTGATGCCGGGCGATCAGGTGTTTGTGCGTAAATAAACGACGAGCCACCGGATTTCACACTGGGAACCCGTCCGACTTCAATCCCAGGAAACGAGGGAGCGGTTTTTCCAGCAGTAGCCGCCGCCGGAATACAGGGTCAGGGCCACGGCCAGATACATCAGCAGGGCGCCGCCGAACTTCCAGGCATGCGCCCACCACAGAATCCCGTGGATGGCCCCTACCCGCTCGAATTCCATCAGCGAAAGCAGGAGCAGGAAATAAATCACGGTCACGATCTGCCACGCCGTTTTATGCTTGCCGAGGCGTTCCGACGGGAGCACCCGACCCTTACTGGCCGCCAGGAGGCGGAGGCCTGTGATGAGAAATTCCCGGCTGATGATCACGATCGCGGCCCAGGCCGGAATCGCGCCGAGTGGAACGAGGCAGATGAACGCCGCGGCGATCATGATCTTGTCGGCGAGCGGGTCCATGAGTTTTCCAAAGTCGGTCACGAGGTTTCTCCTCCGGGCGATTTCGCCATCCAGGTAATCCGTGATTCCGGCTGCAATGAAGAGCAGCAAGCCGATCGAATAACGGAAGTGCCACTCCGAGGACAGCGCGACCACGAAGAGAATGGTCAGGAAAAAGCGCGCGACAGTGAGTTGGTTGGGAAGATTCATCGGATCAAGGCAGGGCTCAAAGTGCCCGATAGGCGGAAAGACGCAATGCTTCCTTGGCGCGGGAAAAGTCGGTTGCCATGCGAATTACTTTGCCGATACGCTCTCGCCCCTCTCAAACCATAAAATCATAAACTTTCGCACGCACCGCAAAAATGAGCACATGTGACATCGGTCTGATCGGTCTCGCCGTCATGGGCGAGAATCTCGTTCTCAACATGGAAAGCAAAGGCTTTCACGTAGCTGTCTTCAACCGCACGACCAGCGTGGTCGAAGCGTTTGAAGCGGGCCGCGGAAAGGGCAAGAACTTCGTTTTCGCGAAGACCCTGAAGGATTTCGTAGGCGCGCTCAAGCGGCCGCGCAAAGCCCAGATCATGGTCAAGGCCGGCGCTCCCGTGGACGCGGTCATCGAGCAACTTGTTCCCCTCCTCGAATCCGGGGACGTGATTATCGACGGCGGCAATTCCCTTTGGACGGACACCCAACGCCGGGAAAAGGCGCTCAAGGAGAAAGGGATACATTTCTTTGGCGTCGGCGTCTCGGGCGGCGAAGAGGGCGCGTTGAAGGGGCCGTCCATTATGCCGGGCGGCTCGAAGGAGGGCTGGGCTGCTTTGGCGCCCATCTACACGAAGATCGCGGCGATCGCCGAAGGCGAACCGTGCTGCCGTTACATGGGCCCGGATGGCGCCGGCCACTACGTCAAGATGGTGCATAACGGGATCGAATATGGCGATATGCAGTTGATCTGCGAGGCGTATGCGATCCTGAAGGCGACGATCAATCCCAGCGCCGACGAGTTTCACAGCATTTTCAGCGAGTGGAATCGCGGCGTGCTCAATTCCTTCCTCATCGAAATCACGACCAATATTTTTTCGAAGAAAGATCCCGAAACCGGCAAGCCGATCGTCGATATCATCCTCGACAAGGCGGGGCAAAAGGGCACCGGGAAGTGGACCGTCGGGCATGCGGTCGAACTGGGCGTGCCGCTTTCCGTCATCGGCAGCGCAGTGGAAGCCCGCATTCTCAGCTCGTTGAAGGACGAGCGCGTCGCCGCCAGCAAAGTGCTCGCCGGCCCCTCGCCCAAACCCTTCGCGGGCGACCGGACGGCGATGATTGCCGCTGTCCGCGATGCGCTTTATGCGTCGAAAATCATCAGCTACACGCAGGGATTTGTGCAGCTCGGCGTGGCCGGCAAGCTCTATAACTGGAGCCTGAATTTCGGCGATATCTCCTCCATCTGGCGCGGCGGGTGCATCATTCGCGCCCAGTTCCTGAATTTCATCACCGAAGCTTATCGCAAGGATCCGGGCCTCAAAAACCTGATCCTCGATCCCTTCTTCACGGACGTCATCGCCAAGACTCAGGCCAACTGGCGCACCGCCATCCAGGCCGCCATCGAATACGGCGTCGCCGCGCCGGCCTTCAGCGCCGCCCTCAGCTACTACGATAGCTACCGCCAGGAGCGCCTCCCCGCGAACCTGCTCCAGGCGCAGCGCGACTACTTCGGCGCCCACACCTACGAGCGTCTGGACAAGCCCGCCGGGCAGTTTTTTCACACCGAGTGGCTGGCGTAAGCGCTCGTATTTCGCTTCTCGCAAAAAGGCGCGCCGCGGCATGCGGCGCGCCTTTTTTGCGTCCCGCCGCAAGCCTTGGAAGGAGAAACAAAAATCCATGTTTTCACTCGAAGCGTTCGCGGGTTATCTAGAATAGAAAACACCCCTATGGATCTTACTCGCACTGCTTACGGAACCTGGTCGGGAGGCCGCTTCATGCATTTCGGAGAACCCCTCTCCGACGACCGCTTCCTCGCTGCCATTCGCCACGCCTATGACCGCGGAATTCGCACATTCATGACGTCGGACGTCTATGGAAATGGCGCCGCCGATGAGATGCTGGGCCGTGCCCTCACCGGTCTGCCGCGGGACAGCTACGCGCTCGTGGGCCTAATCGGCCACGATTTTTACAGCGGCCAGCGCGATGGTTCGAAAGGATTCCCGCGTTTCACGCATCCGCAATTGAGATCGGCGCAAGGCTACGCCGACTACGTGCGCATGGCCACGGAGAAGGAATTGGAGCGGTGCAAGGTGGATCGCTTCGATTGCCTCATGCTCCACAATCCGGACTCGATCGGTTATACGAGCGATGCCGTCTGGGAGGCCATGGATCGCGTGAAAGACGCGAAATTGACCGATCGGCTCGGCATCGCTCCGGGGCCGGCGAACGGGTTTTCCCTGGATCTCATTCTGAGCTTTGAGCGGTTCGGCGCGTTGCTGGATTGGGGGATGATCATCTTGAATCCGCTCGAGCCGTGGCCGGGTTCGCTCTGTCTTCCGGCGGCCATTGAGAACAATGTGAAACTCATCACGCGCGTCGTCGATTACGGCGGCTTGTTTCACGGCGACGTGAAACCCGGCCATCGATTCGGTGAGCGCGATCATCGCACCTTCCGCCCCGCGGGGTGGGTGGACGCCGGCAACGCGAAGCTGGAAGCCATGCACCCCATCGCCGAGCATCACGGCCTCACGCTGCTGCAGTTGGCGAGCCTCTGGAACCTCAGCCAGGAACCCATCAAGAGCGTGATTCCGACGATGATTCAGGAAGTCGGCGCCGACGCGAAACCCATCGAAGCAAAAATCGACGAGCTCGCCAGCCTGCCCGAAATCGTGTTCAGTGCCGACGAAATCGAGGAACTCCGGCGCATTGGCGACAACACTGGCTGCATGGAACTCAAAGGCGGAAATCCAAGCCACGTCGGCGAACCCCTTCCCGATCGCTGGGGGCTGACCAACGACCTCTCCGGAGTCGCGAGCCGCTGGAAAATCCAGCCCGAGCGCGACCTCGTTTGCACCCACGTCAAGGCGGCCTAACGCCCGCCGGTTCGCGCTTTCGTTGGCGGGCCTTTGGTGTACAGTTTCGCGCCATTAAGGACTCCACTTTCATGAAAATCCCCGCCCTTCTTCTGAGCGCCTCGATTCTTCTGTTTGCCCTTTTTGCTCACGGGCAGGATCAGGATGCGAACGCCAAGAAAAAACTTGCGGATAGCCTGCGCTATCAGAAAGGGGAAATCACCCTCCGCGGCGGGCTCGCGAAAATTCATTTGTCGAACGGATTCCGTTATCTTGATCCCACGGATGCAGGGACGGTACTGGAAAAAATCTGGGGGAATCCGCCAAATCCCAACACTCTTGGGCTGCTGGCGCCCGCGAACCTCAGCGTAGCGAGCCCCGATGGATGGGCGGTGATCATCGGCTACGACGAGGCTGGCTACGTGAAGGACGACGAGGCGGCGACGATGGACTACGACAAGTTGCTGAAGCAATTGCAGGAGTCCACGGCCCAGGAGAACGAGGAGCGCAAGAAGGAAGGGTACGCGCCCATCGAACTCGTGGGATGGGCCACGCCGCCTCTCTATGACAAGACCACGCACAAGATGTATTGGGCGAAGGAATATAAATTCGAGAATTCGCCGGACAATACACTGAACTACAATATCCGCATTCTGGGGCGGCGCGGCGTGCTGGTGCTCAATGCGGTCGCTGGGATGAGCCAACTTCGCGAAATCGAAACGGTCACGCCGCAAATCCTCTCAATGGTGGATTTTCAGGAAGGCCATCGCTACGTCGATTTCAATAAATCCACCGACAAGGTGGCGACCTATGGACTCATCGGGCTCGTCGCAGGCGGACTGGCGGCCAAGGCCGGGTTTTTCAAGCTGCTGATTCCCGCGCTGCTCGCGGCGAAGAAATTCGTCATCATTGGCATTGCGGCGCTCGGGGCATTGATCAAAAAACTGTTCGGAAAGAAGACCCCGGAGATCCGATAGCCAGGACGTCGGTCTTCGGAGCGTCAACGCGCTCGGGACGTGGAAGAACACCGGACATGAAACTGACAGGCGACGAAATAAAACTCCTCGTCTTCATTTTCGGGGCGCTCCTGGTGGGAGCAGTGGTGAAAGAATGTCGCGCCACGCATCACTCCATTATTCCACCAGCCCCCGTGTCATCGAGAGTGCCACGTCTCTGAGCGCAGGGTGGAATTCGCGTGACAGTATTCTTTCGATGCGCCGCTCCTCCGCGCTCGCAGTCTACGCGCGTTCGTCCCCTGCTCTTTCAGCGGGCAATCCTGAGGGAAAATGGCGCCCGCGAAACTTTTTTGAAAAAAGCGCTTGCTGGTGAGGCGGCGTTTGATAGTTTCCGCGCCCCGCCACCAAACGGGATGAAAACTGCGGCAGACGAGAGTCTGCGCTCAGCGAGAAAGTTGAAGAAAATTCAAAATTCCCGTTGACTGCCGAAAGCGAGCCGCTAGAGTTTCCATCCCGCCACAAACGGTGGGTTTGCCGCCAAAACGGCAAAACTGGTTCTTCCAACTTCTGGGACTTCAGATTGAACTCAATCTTGTCCCGACAATGAACGAGCGCTCGGGCTGTGAAGCCCCACTTTGAAAAGCGCAACATTTAGCGTCGGCATCGGATTGAGTTTTTTGTTGCTCGGAAGTTGGAGAAAAGAACCTTAAGATCTTTGAAAGTTTGATTCTGGAGTTCGTCACACGACTTCGCGTTAGGATAGAAAAAGGAGGCCCTGAAAAGGTCCTTCGGATTTGAAGCCTGGCGCGGAAAGAGCGGACTCGGAACGGTCGAAAGAAATAAGCAAAAATTGAATTGTGCGTTATACGTCAGATCTTTGATTTCAAGTAATTCAAATAAGATCGAAACTAACCCTGCGAGGAATCGACAGCTCTGCTGAGATTCCGCGCAGGAAATAATCGGTCAGATTTAGCGGCGATTTTAGCAAATCGCCGCACAAACTTTGGGCTCTTTATCTTCGCCTTCGGGCGGGGGTGAATTCCCATCCGTTTTTCACGGAGAGTTTGATTCTGGCTCAGAACGAACGCTGGCGGCGTGGATAAGACATGCAAGTCGAACGGGATATTATTTGTAGCAATACAAATGATGTTCAGTGGCGTAAGGGTGCGTAACACGTGGGCAATCTGCCGAAGAGTGGGGGATAGCTCGCCGAAAGGCGAATTAATACCGCATGTGGCTTGTGAAGGATTCTTCACTGGGCCAAAGCCGGGGCAACCTGGCGCTCTTTGATGAGCCCGCGGCCTATCAGCTAGTTGGCGGGGTAACGGCCCACCAAGGCTATGACGGGTAGCTGGTCTGAGAGGACGACCAGCCACACTGGAACTGAGACACGGTCCAGACACCTACGGGTGGCAGCAGTCGAGAATTTTTCTCAATGGGGGAAACCCTGAAGGAGCGACGCCGCGTGGAGGATGAAGGTCTTCGGATTGTAAACTCCTGTCATTAGGGAACAATTGTCCGCGATTAACTGTCGCGGGCTTGATAGTACCTGAAGAGGAAGAGACGGCTAACTCTGTGCCAGCAGCCGCGGTAATACAGAGGTCTCAAGCGTTGTTCGGATTCATTGGGCGTAAAGGGTGCGTAGGCGGCGGGGCAAGTCAGGTGTGAAATCTCGGGGCTCAACTCCGAAACTGCACTTGATACTGCCTTGCTAGAGTATTGGAGAGGAGATTGGAATTTACGGTGTAGCAGTGAAATGCGTAGATATCGTAAGGAAGACCAGTGGCGAAGGCGAATCTCTGGACAATTACTGACGCTGAGGCACGAAGGCCAGGGGAGCAAACGGGATTAGATACCCCGGTAGTCCTGGCAGTAAACGGTGCATGTTTGGTGTGGGAGGATTCGACCCCTTCTGTGCCGGAGCTAACGCGTTAAACATGCCGCCTGGGGAGTACGGTCGCAAGATTAAAACTCAAAGAAATTGACGGGGGCCCGCACAAGCGGTGGAGTATGTGGCTTAATTCGATGCAACGCGAAGAACCTTACCTAGCCTTGACATGCATCTCTAAGTCGGTGAAAGCCGGCGAGTGTAGCAATACACAATTTGCACAGGTGCTGCATGGCTGTCGTCAGCTCGTGTCGTGAGATGTTGGGTTAAGTCCCGCAACGAGCGCAACCCCTGTGAACTGTTGCCACCGGCCTTCGGGCCGAGCACTCTGTTCAGACTGCCCTGTGAAACGGGGAGGAAGGTGGGGATGACGTCAAGTCAGCATGGCCCTTACGGCTAGGGCTGCACACGTACTACAATGCCCAGTACAGAATGAACCGAAACCGCGAGGTGGAGGAAATCCCTAAAACTGGGCTCAATTCGGATTGGAGGCTGCAACTCGCCTCCATGAAGCTGGAATCGCTAGTAATGCCGTATCAGCTACGACGGCGTGAATACGTTCCCGGGCCTTGTACACACCGCCCGTCACATCATGGAAGTCACTTGTACCCGAAGTCGGTGCGCCAACCCCGCGCAAGCGGGGAGGCAGCCGCCTAAGGTATGGGCGGTAACTGGGATGAAGTCGTAACAAGGTAGCCGTAGGGGAACCTGCGGCTGGATCACCTCCTTTCTAAGGAGAAAATGTCCACCAACTCTCTTCATTGAGAGCGGACATAGGTCGATCGCTAAGTCCAATCGCTCTTCGGTGGCAACACCGGGGAATGAATGAATACGCGACCTATAAAGCCCTCGGCAACGAAAGAAGCCGGGGCTCAGAGAATCTGAAACGGTAGCGCACAATTCAGTTTTTGCTTTTGAAAATCAAACGAACCGGGGGAAAGCCTCCGGGGAACACCCGAAGCCATGGCAAGTCCATGGGAAACCTGAGGGGATGACGAATCTCGAACACACCAGGGGGCATAGCTCAGTTGGTAGAGCGGTAGCTTTGCAAGCTATAGGTCTGGGGTTCGAATCCCCATGCCTCCACTTCACGTGGCCGAGCTTGCGGGAGACCGCGGCGCCTGCCTTGCAGAGGGAAGCGCCGGATTCTCAACCAACCCACGGGCGTGTAGCTCAGTTGGTTAGAGCATGCGCTTGATAAGCGCAGGGTCACAGGTTCGAATCCTGTCACGCCCACCATGGGGGAGAATGGAAAATGAAAAATGGCAGATAGAAAATGGAAAATGAGGGGAAAACCCTTTTGGGAAACAAAAGCAAAAAAACGACCGATTTCGAGTTTGAGTGACGGAAGAGATTCCGGAAATCAGACCGTACCGCGGGCCCGACTTGAGGCCCTGCCGGTTCTTTGACATCTACATACAGAAAGTAGTAAGTAACAACTTTTTAGAGCTGAGTCTGAAATTCGGTTCCGCGCGCCAAGCGCGGGGCCAACGAGAGTTTCAGTTATCACAATTTCCCGCGGCCTTAAGCAGCCGTGAGGATTAGATTGATCAAGCTACAAAGAGCACATGATGGATGCCTTGGCGCCAATAGGCTATGAAGGACGTGACAAGCTGCGATAAGGCACGGCTAGCGGCAAATACGCTTTGACCCGTGCATGTCCGAATGGGGTAACCCGGCGGAGGTAACACTCCGTCACCGCCGAGTGAATACATAGCTCGGCGCGAGCGAAACCTGGTGAAGTGAAACATCTCAGTAACCAGAGGAATATAAAGCGAATGCGATTCCGTAAGTAGTGGCGAGCGAAAGCGGAGAAGCCCAAACCACCGGCTTGCCGGTGGGGTTGTAGGAGCCCGATGTGGCAGCGCAACAGTTAGGTGAAGCGAATGGAAAATCGCTCCAGAGAGGGTGAGAGACCCGTAACCGAAAACTCGAGCGCGCCTAGGGAATTCCTGAGTAACGCGATGCAAGTGAAGCTTCGCGTGAATCCACGCCGACCACGGCGTAAGGCTAAATACTAATTGGCGACCGATAGTGAACAAGTACCGCGAGGGAAAGGTGAAAAGAACCGCTTTGAGCGGAGTGAAATAGTTCCTGAAATCATGTGCTTACAAGGTGTCAAAGCCCGCAAGGGTGATGGCGTGCCTTTTGCTTAATGAGTCTGCGAGTTATTGTCAGTGGCAAGCCTAAGCTCTTCTGGAGCGGAGGCGAAGCGAAAGCGAGTCCGAAATGGGCGAACATAGTCGCTGGCAGTAGACCCGAAGCGGAGGTGATCTACCCATGGCCAGGTTGAAGCGCGGGTAATACCGCGTGAAGGACCGAACCGATGCACATTGAAAAGTGCCCGGATGAGCTGTGGGTAGGAGCGAAAGACTAATCAAACCCCGTGATAGCTGGTTCTCCCCGAAATAGCTTGAGGGCTAGCCTGGGATGCTGACTTGTGGAGGTAGAGCACTGGATGAACTAGAGCCCACACCAGGGTATCGAATTCAATCAAACTCCGAATGCCACAAGGTGAAGTCCTGGAGTCAGTGCGCGAGGGATAAGCTTCGTGCGCGAGAGGCAAACATGCCAGACCAGCAGCTAAGGCGCCCAAATACCGTTCAGTGGAAAGGATGTGAAGATACTTAGACAATGAGGATGTTGGCTTAGAGGCAGCCATCATTTAAACAGTGCGTAATAGCTGACTCATCGAGTGTTTTCGCGCCGAAAATGATTGGCGATAAGCGGTATGCCGAAGCTCTGGAATTGAAGAGGATTCGTCCTTTTTGATTGGTAGGGGAGCGTCGTAGGAGCGTTGAAGCGGGAGCGTAAGCAACCGTGGAGTCCCTACGAGTGAGAATGCAGACATGAGTAGCGATAAGCCAGGTTAGACTCCTGGCCGCCGTAAACCCAAGGTTTCCTGTGCAAGGTTCGTCCTCACAGGGTTAGTCGGGACCTAAGTCGAGGCCGGAAGGCGTAGACGATGGACAGCTGGTTTAATATTCCAGCACCGGCTTTGGTTAAGATAAAGAGCGACGTGGGTGTGGAGATGAGCTGTCGAATGAAAGTGACAGTCGCGCAAGCGGACGTTGAGGCTACGGCCAAGGCGGATTCATTAAAACAAACACCAAGAAAACCTTTTTATTGTTCCCAAGGTTGCCCGTACCGTAAACCGACACAGGTGGGTGGGTAGAATATACCAAGGCGCGTGAGTGAAACCTCGTTAAGGAACTCGGCAATCTAGCCCCGTAACTTCGGAAGAAGGGGCGCCGCTCGCAAGAGCGGCCGCAGTGAAAGGGGTCAACCGACTGTTTAACAAAAACACAGCACTCTGCCAAGTCGCAAGACTACGTATAGGGTGTGACACGTGACCAATGCGGAAAGATTACGGTAAGAGGTTAGCGCAAGCGAAGCTTCGAGCCCAAGTCCCCGTGAATGTCGGCCGTAACTATAACGGTCCTAAGGTAGCGAAATTCCTTGTCGGGTAAGTTCCGACCTGCACGAATCGTGTAACGAGTTGACCGCTGTCTCAACGAGGAGCTCAGCGAAGTTGTAGTGGCGGTGAAGATGCCGCCTACCCGCAGCAGGACGGAAAGACCCTATGCACCTTTACTGTACGCTGTTACTGTGTTTTCGGTTTTAATGCTTAGCGTAAGTGGTAGACTTTGATTCGTTCCTTTCGGGGGGCGATGAGTCGTCAATGAAACACCACCCTTTGGAACTGGAAACTCTAACCTTCACCCATGAACTGGGGAAGGGACACTGGCAGCCGGTCAGTTTTACTGGGGCGGTATCCTCCCAAAGAGTAACGGAGGAGTACGAAGGTTGGCTCAGCCTGGTTGGCAATCAGGTGACGAGTATATGGATATAAGCCAGCCTAACTGCGAGACCAACAAGTCGAGCAGGTGCGAAAGCAGGTCCAAGTGATCCGGTGGTTGAATGTGGAATTGCCATCGCTCAACGGACAAAAGGTACGCTAGGGATAACAGGCTGATCGAGTCCAAGAGCTCATATCGACGACTCGGTTTGGCACCTCGATGTCGGCTCATCACATCCTGGGGCTGGAGAAGGTCCCAAGGGTCCGGCTGTTCGCCGGTTAAAGTGGTACGCGAGCTGGGTTCAGAACGTCGCGAGACAGTTCGGTCCTTATCCGCTGTGGGCGCAGGAAGAGTGAGGGGTTCAGACCTTAGTACGAGAGGACCGGGTCTGACGAACCGCTGGTGTTCCAGTTGTCGTGTCAACGGCATCGCTGGGTAGCTATGTTCGGAAAGGATAAGCGCTGAAAGCATCTAAGCGCCAAGCCTCTCCCAAGATGACTCTTCCCTGAAGGATCGTGGCAGACCACCACGTTGATAGGCTTCCGGTGCAAGCGTAGTAATACGTTCAGCTGAGAAGTACTAATAATCCGTTCGGCTTGGTCATTTCCTCCTCTCTTTTGCACATCGGTTCCCTCGGGAGCCAAAGTCGAGAGAGGGTGCGAACATGACTTTTAAAAACTCGGCTTAAAAAGCTTGTGAAAAGCGAAATCTGTATGTAGATGTCAGGGAATCGGCAAACCGAGGTTCTTTGGCAAAATAAAATGAAAAGCGGCGACCCTCGCACGGTCCCCGAGAAATGCACCGCCTTACGCTTCAACAAGATACTTCAAGAAGATGAAGGAGCGTAAGAAACCAGAAGCGGTCGCCAGAAGTCTGGCGAATTTGAGGTTCGACTCAACCCCCCAGTGAGAACCCTCCCAGCGAGCCTTAGTGTGGCCTCAAATTCGTCAGAGTTCTGGTGATCCTAGCGCAGTGGCCCCACCCGTTCCCATTCCGAACACGGAAGTGAAACGCTGCAGCCCCGATGATAGTGCATCTCTAGGTTGTGCGAAAGTAGGACGTCGCCAGTAATACGCCCCGCTTCCTGGAAACAGGAAGCGGGGCCTTTTTATGCCCGAAAGCACACAAAGTGGAAAAAGGGGGAGTTGGGTTTTGGCTCTTCGTGCCTTAGTACCTTTTTGTGAAACCCTTCTGCTCACGCCGCCCGTGTCTGGGACGGGGGGAAAAGGTTTCACACAAAGGCACTAAGGCACGAAGGAGAGGAAAGGACGACGTTCGTTTTCTTTGACCAAGGGCGAGGACTTCGTGCTCAGATTTCGGCCGAAGTAGTGGGTTCGTGGCTCAAGGATTTGGCCTTGGACTCACTGTCGTGCGCTGCGTTGGCGTAGGCGCCGAAATCGTTGAACCAATACTTTTTTGCCCAGCGATACATCCAGTGGCGTTCGGGAATTTCCTCCCCGGGAAGCCATTGGCTGAAGCGCGGGGTCATGGCCTCCAGTTCGGCCATGGCTGTGCCGCGGACGGTCGTGTCGCGTGCGCCATGCTTTACGACCAGCTCCTTGACCAGGTCGGGGCGTTCGAGGACCACGCATCCCCGCGTGTGGTGGGCGCTGAGCTCGCGAAAATCCTTGAGGAAATGGCTGTCTCTCATGGTTTCGAAGACTCCGCGGGGATCGCGGATGTTCTCAGTCGCGAATTGAATGATGGGGCAGGGTTCGATGTCTCCGGCTGGACCCACGTGGTGGCTGATCCCCGTGGACATGGGGCAAAGCGCCTGTCCTTTCCCATCGTAATAGGCATCGATGATCGCGATGGGAACCTTCGAACGCATCTCGACCACGAACCGGCGCACTTCCACGAGTTGTTCCGGCCGCAGGGCCAGAGCCGGGTTCATTTTTGGGCCGACCGGCCGATACGTGTGAAACCATACGTAGTGTGCTCCGCGCGCGATCAACTCGCGAAGCCAGGATTCCGTGCAAAGCTCTCCAATATTCGTCTGGCAGACGCTCGTGGCCACGCCGGTGAGGATCCGTTCGCGCAAACAGGCGTCAAGGCCGCGCATTGTCCGGTTAAAGACGTCCTTTTTCCCGCGGCGTTTGTCGCTTTCGAGTTCCCGTCCCTCGATGCTGATGAGCGGGGTGGCGTTCCCGATTTTTCGCAGACTCTTCGCCACCTTTTCTGTGATGAACTGGCCGTTGGTGAAAACCTGGAAATAGGCGTCCGGATGGGCGGCGAGCAAATCCAGAATCTCCGGATGCATGAATGGCTCGCCTCCGAGGATGCCGAAGAAAGCGTTTCCATGGGCTTTCGCATCGGTGATCGTGCGATTGAGGGTTTCAAGATCGATCTGCACCCGGTCCGCTTCCACATCCACCCAGCAACCCTGGCACCGCAGGTTACAGGAATTGAGGATGGAAATATAAAGAAACGGCGGGAAATATTCGCCCCGCTTGATCCGCGATTTAAAGCGTTCGACGGATAGAAGGCCCTTGAATCCGAAATTCCAGAGAAATTTGCCCAACAGCCGGGGATCGGTGGTGCGCAGGATGCGGAGGGCGAGAGAAGGAAACATGGGAGTCAGTTCAGACTAGAGCACCTCGGAGAGGAGTTTTCCAAAGAAAGGAAAACGGAATCACTTTCCCGTCCACTCGTAATCGCCGGCGTCGAAGGCCATCATATTCGCCAGCCTCCGGGCGCGGAACTCCTCCACGACGGCCCCGTCCCCTTGGAAAATCGTTAGCAGCTTGGCGTTGCCTTCTCTTCCCATGACCACCCATTTGAGATTCGGAGCCTCCGTGATCCGGCGCAGGGGAAGCCCGTCGAGCGTCTGGAGATAACTCCCCGCGCGATCATGAGTCACATTGATCTGCGCCGTGGGCGTTTCGTCCTTCAGCAGAGGATTCGGAAGGAGACGAACCGCGAATTTTTCCTCTGGTGAAAACGGTTTTGGCCGTTTGAGCTGCCCGCTGATCGCCGCGAACGTGTCGCTGGCCAGGATGGTCTTTGAGAGGACGGTTTTCCAAGTCGATGTCGGGGTTTCCGTGGAACTGGCCGGCTCTCCGGATGCAGCGCTTTCAAGGGCGAGACCGCGCACGCGTTGAAGACCGGGCTTTTCTTCGAGGAGAAAGATGAGATCGCTCGTTCGGGAAGCGAAGACGCGCTTGGGAACTGGTTCCGCTGGATCAATCGCCAGATGCCGATGGAATTCTCCGTCCAGACTGAACTCGTTGACCTCCGTTCCTTCGGGCGTTTGATCGATTATCCAGACTCTTCCTTCCCGGCCGAGACTCGCGTCGATGGGATTCGTCACGTTCGGCAGCGCCAGCGCTCGCTTTTCGCCGTTCTCAAGAACCGCGACTTTCCCGTCGTCGATCACCGCCTGCGGTACCGCCGGCTCTGCGTCAGCCGCGGGATCGCCCTTGGCGGGTGCGTGGAGCCGAGGGTTGGCGGGGATCTCGCCGGTGAATTCTCCTGCCTGATCCATTTGAATGAGCTGCGGCTTCCCATCGGAGCCCTCCGCCCAGAGCGCGAGCCGGCCATTTTTTCGCAGCTCGATATCCACGACGCGCCGCACGCGCGGTGAGTCGTCGGCGATCATCCAGTCATTCCCATGGTAGGCGATGCCTTCGACATCGAGTGTGCCCACCGCGTATCCGCTGGCGGAGTAGGTCCCGGGAGGCAGCGCTTTGCCGTTGTCGTCGCGGCCGTCCCAGAAGGTGATGAGCCCGTTCAACCCCACGGTGAAATTCTTTTCCGTGGCCTCCCGCGCAAGCACGCGAACGAGCTTTCCCTTTTTGTCGTAGATTCCCAGGCTCCAGGTGCCTTGCATGGGAGGAGGGATGAACGTGATGCGCACGCCCTTGGTTTGCGGCGGTTCCTCGTCTTGCGCGTGAACTGCCGGCGCCAGCGCGAGACACATCGCCAAGAGGATTCGGCAGAATCTCCTTTTGGAAAGGACAGCGGGAATTCGAACCGGCTTACGCATAGTATCGCCACTCAAGATGAGGGAACAGGTTGTCGCGCCACTCGCAATTCGCGAGGAAAGTTTCTTCCACATGCCGCGCGCGGACCTGATCGTAGAGGCGCGTGAAGCGCAGCAGATGATCCTTCGTGCGTTTCGTCGCGTAGTTGCGCGCGGTGCCGGTCTTCATCAGAAATGCCCAGTCGCTCGATTGCGCGAGGAGAAGCTCGCGGGCCATCTGCCGGAGCGCACGATCGATCAAGGGTGGAATCGCTTCCGCGGCCCAAAACACGCGCGCCATTTCCGTCATGCGCTTGGCGGCCATGTGGAGATGCGGATAGATCCAGGAGTTCGTCTCATCCAGCCAGACTTCCCAATAGCCTTTGTGCCCCCAGCTCGACGCCGAGGGCGCCTGAAGCTGAAGCGTATCGTGCTCTTCCAGGTATTTGGTGGGGGTGGACAAACGGAAGACGTCCTGATCGTAGACCGCCTTGCGAATGAAAAGATTCAGGAACTCCGGCCCCTCGAACCACCAGTGGCCGAAAAGCTCCGCGTCGAACGGGCTGACCACGATCGGAGGCACATTCATGTTTGCCCGCAGATGTTGAATCTGCGCGGCTCGCGCGCCCATGAAGTGCCCGGCATGCGAGTCCACCGCGGACATCGCCCAGTCGCGATGGTAGAAGTCCTTTTCGTGGGTTCGCCCCGTGATGCGATGGTATTTGAAGCCCGTGAATTTCCGGGTCCCGTCGGCGGGCAAAGAATCGTGGAGATACTCGAGCGATAGATCGAAACCGATATCCCGGTAGAAATCCCGGTAAGCGGGATCTCCCGGGTAGCCTTCTTCCGCGCTCCAAACCTGCCGGCTCGATTCTCGATCCCGGCCAAACGCCGCCGGACCGGCCGGCGTGAAAACCGGCGCATAGATCGCGTAACGCGGGCGGGGATGCCCAAACATGATTCCGTGGGAATCGATGACGAACCAGCGCAAATTCGCCTCCTGTAGCACCTTGTCCAGGGACGAAGTGTAGGCGCATTCCGGCAGCCAGATTCCGCGCGGATCGCGACCGAATGTTTCGCGGTAATGATCCCGCGCGATGAAGATCTGCGCCCGCACCGCTTCGGGGAAATTCTCCATGAGCGGCAGAAACCCGTGCGTGGCCGCGCACGTAATGATCTCGAGCACGCCCCGCTCCTGAAAGCCTCCGAACGCGGCGACGAGGTCCCGCTTCCAAACGTCCACGAAGTCCCGGTGGCATTCGGAGAACCGGCCGAGGTAAAAGCGCGCGATTTCATTGAGCCGGCTGTCGCTGTGCGTGCGCTCCACCTCCTTGCGAGCGAGCGCGAGCGCGCGGCCCAGGTAGCGCTCGTAACGCTCGATCAGCAGCGGATCGCGCAGCATGTGGCAGAGCGGCGGAGAAAGCGTCAGCGTGAGTTTGAACCGCACGCCGTCCTTCGCGAGATTCGAAAGCACTCTCAGCAGCGGTAGATACGTCTCGGTGATCGCCTCGTAGAGCCAATCTTCCTCGAGAAATTCCTCGTATTCCGGATGCCGCACGTAGGGAAGGTGGGCGTGTAAAATGAGGGCAAGGTATCCGTGGGGAGCCATGGGTGCGGAGTGACGGGGAGCGTAGCAGCCGGAGGGGACCGGACAAGCGCCAACGTCGCACATTGTCGACCATCGACGAGAACATTTCCGGCGAGTCGTTCGCGTTGAGGTCTTTGCTTGGGGCTCATTCTTTGATGAGTTAAGGGCATTCCCATGTCTTCCTCCGCTTATTCTCTGGCCTGCGAAATCTACGGCGCGTTTGGAGTCGATCCGGAAACCGCGCTCGCGGCGCTTTCCAGGACGCCGATCTCGCTCCACTGCTGGCAAGGCGACGATGTGGGCGGCTTTGAGAGCAAGGGCGTGGCGCTCGATGGCGGGATCGCGGTCACGGGCCGGTATCCGGGGAAGGCGCGCTCGCTGGAGGAACTGCGCTCGGACCTCACGCAGGCGTTGGCGCTTCTTCCAGGGCGGCATCGCGTGAACTTGCACGCTTCCTATGGGGAAGTTCTGGGTCGCGGGGTCGATCGCGACGCCTATGGAATCGAACATTTCCAGGGATGGATGGATTGGGCGAAGAGGGGAGGCTGCGGCCTGGATTTCAATCCCACTTACTTCTCGCATCCCCTGGCTGCCGATGGTCTCACCTTGAGCCATCCGGATGCCGGGATCCGCCGATTTTGGATCGACCACGGGATAGCGTGCCGGCGGATCGCGGCCGAAATGGGCCGGCAACTCGGATCGCCTACGGCCACGAATTTTTGGATTCCGGATGGATCAAAGGACCTTCCGATCGATCGCAAGGCGCCGAGGCGTAGGCTGGAAGAATCGCTGGACGCGGTTTTCGCCAAGCCGATCGCCGCGGAGCTCAATGTGGACGCGGTAGAGGCAAAGCTTTTCGGCATTGGCAGCGAGAGCTACGTCGTCGGCTCGCATGAGTTTTACTTGGGATACGCCGTGACGCGGCGCAAATGGCTTTGTCTCGACGCGGGCCACTTTCACCCCACAGAGAGCCTTGCGGACAAAATGTCGAGCGTGATGGGCTTTGTGCCCGGCGTGTTGTTGCACGCCAGCCGCGGCGTGCGCTGGGATAGCGATCACGTCGTCATTTTGGACGACGCCACACGGGCGATTTTCGAGGAAGTCGTGCGGGGAGATTTCCTCGCGCGTACCCGTATAGGCCTGGACTTCTTCGATGCGAGCATCAACCGCATCGCGGCGTGGGTGATTGGCGCGCGTAGCGTCTTGAAAGCCCTGCTGGCGGCACTGCTGGAGCCGGCGGCGATGCTTCGCAAAATGGAGGAGGAGGGTGATGGCGCCGGACGCCTGGCGCTGCTCGAGGAAGCCAAAGCGCTGCCTTTCGGCGCGGTTTGGAACGAGCATTGCGAACGGCACGGCGTCCCGCCCGGATTGGCCTGGCTCGATGAAGTGCGAAAGTACGAACGCGAGACGCTGGCGGCGCGAAAGTAAGCGCCGAGGCTACGGTTTGGAAATCAACTTCGCCAAGGCGGACTCCACATCGGCGAGCGTGCCAATTGGGACGAGCATGTGGTAGCGGTATTCGCCGGCGGGCAGGCCCTCGGGCCGGGTCGTGCGAAACACACAGTTCCACTTCGTGACTTTTTCCGGGATGAACCGGAAGCGTCCATAGGTGGGGCCGCTGGTTCCTGCCGGCACGGGATCCGGCGCCAGAATTCCCATCGCGTGGGCGCCATCGGTCGTGGAGAACACCACCGGATCGCCTTGTTCCGCCGGCCCCGGCTCCGCGGGCGGCCCACCGGCGAGGGGCTCCAATTTGGAGGTCGTGGCGTTAAAATGCCAGAATCGCTCGAATTCCGCCGGCATGTATCCGGTGAGCGCTTCGAACTGCGCGCTGCGATGCGATTCGTCCGCGGGCAGTACGAATGCCACGCTGTAGTCGATGACATTCGGCAAACCGGGAATGCCGATGCGCACAGTCCTGGCGAGCCGGTGATTGGAGAGCGGAGAAGTATTGCGCGCGAGTTTTCCGCCGGAGCGTTCGCCGGGCTGGAGCCAAAAGGCCATCTGCGTGAAGGTGCGCAGTTGGCCGTCATGCGCTTCGATTTCGAGCAGGCGGCTGGTCGAATGCGGACCCGCGCCGTCATTCATGGACCCTGCTTCGGTCGGGTTGAAGGTTTCGCTGTTGCCATCGATTTCGAGATCGAACGCAGACGCGGATTGGAGTTGGCGGCCGTGGTCCGTGCTGTCGATGAATTCGCGGCCGTTCCAAGTCACGGAATGAATGGCGCCGGCCAGGCGTGAGGTGGTGGTGATGACGATTTCGGAAGACCCAAACGGAGCGCGGATCACGGCGTCCCCGGAAGGCGCAGAACTGTCGGCGTGGCAGGCAAATTGCGTCAGGAAGAAGAGCGCGGCGAGGAGGTAAAAGGAGGGGCGGTTTGGGGACATATTCAAGGAACGAGGGAACGAAACAAAGGCGTGATAAATCTAATTTCCATAGATTCCATAATTCGGGCACGAGCGATGCTTTATGACTTATTCATGATCAATCTGACAAGCCCTTCTCCCTCATCCGAAATTGAGACGGACGAATACCTCACTCCCATGGTCGAGACACCTGCTTCCTGCTACTCGGTCACCATTTTCACCCAGCGGTGGAAGGATGTTCGCGACTTCTACGTCGATATCCTTGGCGCACATGTCCTCAGCGAGCGGGCCGACCGCTACTGCGAAATGGACTTCGGCGGCATCCCGCTCACCATTCGCCAATGCGAGCACGGTGAGATGGTCAGCTACTTCCACCTGTATGTCTCCATGAAAAATCGCGAAGTTGTCCTCGGCGAGTTGCGCCGGCGGGGCATCATCGTCACGAGCATGGGACCCTACACGAATTTCCGCGATCCGGAAGGACGTGTCATCAAACTCTCCCAGGAAAAAACCCTGGTTAGCTGATTCCGCCTGGAGCCGCACCTCGCCGGTCCGCCTCCGGCTCCAGTTTTAAATTTCACTGCTTTTAGCCGGCCAGACGCTGCGCGCCGGAATAAACGTTCATCGAGCGTCCGCGCAGGAATCCGGCCAATGTTTGCCCGCTGGCCCGCGCGAATTCCACCGCCAGACTCGAAGGCGCGGAGATGGCCGCCACCATCGCGAGTCCCGCCGAGTGGGCTTTCTGCACCATCTCGAAGGACGCGCGTCCACTGAGAAGGACGAGATGCTCGCGCAAGGGCGTGCGCTTTTTCAGCAGCGCCCAGCCAATCAATTTGTCGAGGGCATTGTGCCTGCCCACGTCTTCCCGCAGCGCGAGGAAGCGGCCCTTGCGGTCGAAGAGCGCGCAGGCGTGGAGGCCTCCCGTACTTTGGAACGTCTCCTGCCGGCGCGCGAGTTTGGCGGGCAATGAGAACAGGATCTCCGGAGCGATCTTCCATTTGTCGGTGAGCGGCGTGCGCGCCTGGAGAACCGAGTCGATCGAAGTGGCGCCGCAAATTCCGCAACTCGCGGAAGTGAAGACGTGCCGCGAAAATCTCGCAATATCGAATTCTTCAGGGTGAACCAGGGCGGCATCCACCGCATTCCCTTTTCCTTCGCCGGGCTGTGCAACGCATGTCGTGATATCGAACACATCTCTCGCAGATTTGATAACTCCCTCACTGAGGAGAAAGCCGGCCGCCAGCTCGCGATCGTGTCCTGGAGTCCGCATGACGATAGAAACGGTTTGGCCTTCCACGCGAATCTCCAGCGGCTCTTCCGCAGCCACCACATCTTCTCGCAATTCCTCCCTGGCCCCATTCTCAAAACGGGTCAGTTCGAAGGGGACGGAACCGGAATTCGCCGGATTTGTTTGAGAAGCGGAGACTTTTCGGGCCATTGGCGTGCTTCCCTATTGGTTTGCATGGGCGCCATCCGGCAGCGCGGCCCACACGGCTTTCGCAAGATCAGCCAAGGTGCGTGGCTCCCCCGTATTTCGGTCCGGCAATTCTCGCAGGCCGGCGCGGGCGAGAACGGCGGCGATATCTTTCTCGCCGACTTCCTTTTCCGGTTGAAAATCCAGGCTGTTAGGCTCGGCGACGAGAATTCGACGAACATGGAGGAGATTCACCGCTTCGAAATAGTCCGCCGTGGGATCGAGATCTTGAAACGGCCAGATCAGCACCCCGGATCGGGCGAGCGCTCGTTGCACAGTTTGGACCCGCTTGGAATCAGCGGCGATGGCGCGCGGCTCCACGCCATCGCGCAAGGCGAGCCAGGCCACGGTGGCCGAGGCTTGTCCGCAGAGCATCATCTGGCCATGCAATCTGAGCGCGGAGCTCACGATGCTGGAGACGCCGATGTTTTTCGACGCGCCGAGCAAACCGTCTTTCTCCACGGGAACCAGTCCGCGCAGGGGAAACATCGCCCGATCCGTGTGGGTGGACCAATTGCGGCTGGGAGTCTGCGTGTTCACCCAGGGGCCGGTGTTTTGAGCGTCGAGGAATCGCCGGCGCGTCGGGTGGAAATCGATGCTGAACTGGAATCCGAAGAGGCCGTCGGCAGGCATTACCTTCGCCCAGTGAGGATCGTCCTTGGGAGTGCGGATATCCTGCTCCCGGAGCATCGAAAGCGCTTCCAGCCGGAGTCCTTCGCGGACATAGGGTTTGGGCGGGAGGCGGTCGGGTGTGCCGAACTCCTCGGATAATTCCATGCGCCGGAAACTCGGCTGATCTTCGGTGGCCTTGGAGGTTTGTTGGAGGTGAAAGAGCATGCCCAGCGCCTGGCGCTTAGCGTCTTCGAAGACGATGCGGTGCTGCGCAGGCGTCATGTTGACGATGTTCTTGAGAGATGCGCCCGTTTCGGTGGTTTCCAACGCGTCCGCCACGCGCTTCGGAAAATCGTAGAGCGGGTAGTCCTGAGCCGGCCAGTTGAGCAGGACTTTCTCCGTCCCGGCGGCCAGGTGATTGTGCCTGCGGTCGATGAGCCGCCGATGTGTATAGATGCTGAGGTTGGCGCCGGAATAAATGGGCGAGGGGATTGGCGTATCCACCCAATGCCGCGTGTGATCGAGAGCGGCATATTTGCGAGGATCGTAGTCGTCCGGCGGCTGAATGGGCGCGTCGTGATCCGTCTCGCGCAGGACGAGGCAGTAAGAAATCGGATTCATCTCGTTCTTTTCCCCGTCTAAAAGTTCGACCGGCGCGCTGGATTCCTCAAAGCGAGATTTCAGGTCCGGCCCGGCGCCGTATCGCGCCCCCGACAGGCGAATGACGTCTCCCCAGTCGGAGGCGTCGATGGTCAGTCGCGCGCGGACGGTGAGTTTCTGCCCGGGATCGCCGGGGCGCCGGAATTCCACCGCCGCCACGCGGAAGCCTTCCATCTGCACCCGCGAGACTTCCCAGCGGCGAAGAACGCGCACCCTATCCTTCGCCGTGGCGACGAATTCTTCGAAAATGCGCGCGGCGGCAGCCGGTTCGATCGTCTCGCTGGAACAAAAGCTGTTGCCTGGCGCGGAGATGCCGTAGGTCCGCTTATTGTGGGCGCGGATGGCATTGATGATTTCGAGAAACATCCCGGATCGCGGGAAATTCACCTTTTTCCCGTGATAGAACGTCCACTCGTCCGGCGCACCAACCGCCTCGGCGCTGAACTGGCCGCCCAGCCAGTCGATGTCGTTGACAAGCACCACGTTCTTCACGCCGAGCCGGGCCGCCTGGACCGCCGCGGCCACGCCGGACTCATTGCCGCCGACCACGAGGAGATCCGCGCTCACCTCTTCGCCTCGTCCGAAAGCAGCCAGCCAAAGCGCGCAAAGGAAAAGGGTAAGGAATCGCATGGGGGCCTCGTCGGATGATGAACTGCGGAATCCGTATTGCCAAGAGGCCCGCGCGGCGGCCGGTGCTTTGGGCATTGCGGCCCGAAGAGGGTTCGCGGCAAGCTGAGATCCCATGAACTCCCGATTCCTCACTGTTCTCCTTGCGGTGTTGTGCATCCCGGCGGCTATGTCGCGCGCGGAGAAGATCGTGCTCGTCGCCGGCGGCGGCTCCGCTGAGAAAGACGCTCCCGCGGAACAGTGCGCGCTGCGCGACCCGTTCGACGTGGAATTCACTCCCACCGGGGAGATGGTGATCGCGGAAATGGAGCGCGGCAATCGGGTGCTCCAGGTGGATGCGAAAGGAATTCTGCGCGTTATCGCCGGCACGGGCGCCAAGGGGTATCTGGGCGATGGAGGCCCGGCTATCGCCGCCAGCTTCAGCGGCATTCACAATCTGGCGGTCCTGCCGGGCGGCGACCTTCTGCTGGCCGATAGCTTCAGCAACGCGCTCCGCCGGATCGACACGAAGACCGGCCTCATTCGAACGATCGCTGGCGATGGAAAGAAAGGCTTTCGCGGAGATGGCGGGCCCGCGTCGGAAGCCCAATTCTCATCGTTAATCCAGATCTCGCTCGATCCCGCCGGCTCCCGGCTTTACATGGCCGATATCGGCAATCGCAGGGTGCGGCGCATGGATCTTGCCAGCGGCATTATCACCACCATCGCGGGAAACGGCCAGGCCGGTGTTCCCGCGGACGGCGCAGAGGCTGTGAATGCGCCGCTTGTCGATCCGCGCGCGGTGGTTCCGGATGCCACGGGTGGATTTTACATCCTGGAGCGGAGCGGGAACGCCCTCCGGTTTGTGGACCCGTCGGGCAAAATCAAAACGGTCGCGGGCACGGGGAAAAAAGGTCTCAGCGGGGACGGCGGGCCCGCGCTCGCTGCCACGATGAACGGCCCGAAATACGTGACCCTCGATCACGATGGCAGCGTGCTCATCGCGGATGCGGAAAATCATGTAGTGCGGCGCTATTCCCCGAAGACCGGGCTCATCACGCGTGTCGCCGGCACGGGCAAGGCTGGCTCCGCCGGTCTCGGTGGCGACCCGCAACAATGTGAATTGCGACGGCCGCACGGCGTGACCGTAGCCCGCGATGGCACGCTGTATATCGCGGATAGTTACAACGACCGGATTTTGAAAATCGTGCCGTGATCAGGACGGCTGCGGATCGCTCCCGGGAATGAGGATGAATTTTCTCCCGAGAAAAAACTCTCCGATCCGCTCGAAACCGAATTTCTCGTAAAGGGTATGCGCATCCCGGGTGGCGAGAAGTTGTCTCACATCGGTGATGTCCGAGTGCGTGACGATTTCCTCCACGAATCGTTTCCCCAAGCCGCCGCCGCGATGCGCTTCATCGATCACCACGTCGCAGATCCAGGCGAATGTGGCCCCATCGGTCACGACGCGCGCGAAGCCCACCTGCGCCCCGCGCCAATAAATGCCAAAACACAGTGAATGGCGGATCGATTTCTCGATCACTTCGCGTGGGCGTTGCGCTGCCCAATACGTCGGCCGCAGCAGCCGGATGATGGCCTCCAGATCAAGACGCGCCGGATCCGTGGAGATCTCATATTCCCCGTGATCCACGGGCGATTTCGGAAGTGCGTCGCTCATGCACATAGCCTGAAGTTTTGACTCTCGGATGCAAATCCGCAATGGGCCTGTAGAAAGCCCGCCTCTTCAGACCCGCTCGCGCAAGGGCTCGAATCCCAGGTCGAAGACGTTGACCGAGTTGTCCATTACCGAGGTCAGGCAACCTAAAAACGTCTCCCACTCCTGGGTATTGACGAACTGGGTGTCCCACATGATGAAGGCCGCGGCGGGAACGACGTTGGACTGTTCGATCAAAACGCGGATTTCCTTTTCCCAATCGGCGATCTGCACATACCCCAACGCCGCCGGACGGCCAATCAGGGGGCTGTAAGAAAAGCGTCCCAACCAGGAATCGCGCTCCTCGACCGTGCCGAACTTGACGTGCGCGTGAGTCGAGAGGGCGCTGACCGATTTCGGATCGAAATCCATCAGCGTGTAAAAGCGCGTGAGCGTCTGGTGGATGATCGTCCAATCGCCGGCGGTCCGCGCGTTGCGCACCGAGATTTTCACGCTGGAAGCCGTGCGCACGAGCGTTCCGTTCTCGCCAAAGAACTGCGCGGACAACTCGTAGCCATAGAGTTCGTCCCAGCGCTTTAAGCGGATCTGGTCCGGCCGCAGGCTGAGCCCTTTGACGGTGTCGCACAGGCTGGCGCCGAACCCTTCCAAATCCGCCTGGCGGAAGCCCTGCGGCGTGGTGAACGGGATTTCGACCTGCACTCCGAAAATATCGATAGGAACGATTTCCATGGACGTGGAACCTAGGATGAAGACGCGCGGAAGATCAAATTTAAAACTGATTTCCTCTCTCTGGCGCCGCCGCCCGAGGGGCATTTCCCTTGAGCTACGGCTGCCTACTTCGAGGCGCTCGCTGTCGCGGACTTCGGATTGTGGGAAAGCTCAATGAAATCCCCGAGAATGTGCAGGGTCTCGGTCTTGATCGGATCGATTCCGTTTGGCTTGGTGTCTCCCTCGCCTTCTTCGCCGGTGGCGTCATCGGTGGCATCGGCGGCGGGCGCGGCATCCTTGTCCTTGTCCTTGTCATCCGCCTTCTGATCTTTGGCGGTCTTTTTGTCCGCTTTGTCGGTCTTCACCAATTGAAGCTCGGGCTTGTTCACATTTTCCAACGTGACCGAATACACTTTGACGTCGGGGCGCTTCGCTTTTTCGCGCGCCGCCGTGCGTTCGTCGCGCTTCGCCTTGTCTTCATCGATCTCGGCGCGGCGCACTTTCTCATTCAGAGACACCGTATTTTCGGCGAGACGCTTCTTCATCTGATTGAGGTCGTCCGCGATGTAGCGGAACTCGGGATCGGCGGCGATGCGGGCGGCCGAGCGCTGGCGCAGATCATTCTTAAAAAGCGGATGGTCCCACTTTTCGTAGGAAACCGGGTCAACGGTGTCGTAAGGCAGCGCTCCTTTGAGCGCGCTTTCGCCCCATTCCGCGTGATCAAACAGCGAGGGAAGCTTGATATCGGACTCCACGCCCTTGAGCTGCGTGGAACCGCCGGCGATCCGGTAGAACTTCTGGATCGTCAATTTGAGCGCGCCGGCTTCGTTATTGCCCCCGCCGAGGAATGGCATGATCCGTCCGATTTCGAGCATCGTTTGCACCGTGCCCTTCCCGAAGGTGCTGGAATCACCGACGATCAGACCGCGGTTATAGTCCTGAATGGCGGCGGCGAAGATCTCGCTGGCCGAGGCGCTGAGGCGGTTCGTGCAGACGATGAGCGGCCCGTCCCAGTAAATGGCCGGATCGTGGTCTTTGGAGACGTGGATGGTTCCGCTGCTGTCCTTGGCCTGGACCACCGGGCCCTTTTTGATGAAGAGGCCGGTCAGGTTCACGGATTCCTCAAGCGAGCCGCCGCCGTTTCGGCGCAGATCCATCACCAGCCCCTGAATGTTTTCCTGCTTAAGGCGATTGATCAGCGTCAGCACGTCCTTGGTGGTGCTTTTCGCCCCCGCCGCGCCACTATGCTCCATGTCGGCATAGAAGGAAGGCAGGACGATCCACCCCACTCGGATCGGGGTTCCGTCCGGGCCGGGCTGTTCGATGATTTCCGCCTTGGCCTCCTGGTCCTTGAGTTTGATCTCGTCGCGCTTGATCTCGATAATTTTGCGGACAGAAGGGTCGGCCGCGTTCGCGGGAATGACCTGAAGGCGCACGATCGTGTCCTTTTTACCGCGGATTTTCTCCACGACCTTGTCCAGCTTCATATCCACGGTGTCCACGAACTCCTTCTCGCCCTGGGCCACTCCGGAGATGCGGTCGCCCACCTTGAGTCGGCCATCCTTGGAGGCCGGGCCGCCGGTCACCAATTCCGCGATTTTCGCGTACCCGTCCTCGGAGCGGAGCACCGCTCCGATCCCGACAAGAGAGAGCCGCATGTTGATCTGAAAATTGTCGAGCTCGTCTTTGCTCATGTACTCGGAATGCGGATCGTAGGTGAGGGCCAGGGTGGTCAGGAACCCGTTGACCACATCCCCCTTGCTCTGCTCGTGAAGATTGCGCAGCACCTGGTCGTAGCGGCGCGTGAGAATTTTCACGGGCGGCTCGACCGCGTGTTTGTTCAGGGAT
>Ga0206847_10025_pt1 | contig 53202 bp, 37 predicted proteins | sample Alteio_BWOrgCont_17_FD_152880 | JGI IMG/M metagenome (GOLD analysis project Ga0206847, IMG submission 152880) | Enriched cells from forest soil in Barre Woods Harvard Forest LTER site, Petersham, Massachusetts, United States -... | ecosystem: Environmental > Terrestrial > Soil > Temperate forest >... | reverse complement strand
TTACTGGAATGGCAGGTGGCGCGAGGGCTTTCGCGGCATTCAATGCTGGCTCAAAGCCGGGATCACGCTGGGCGTCATCGCGGTGGTTTTAATGCACGATACCAAGCTTGTGGGAAAGATCTCCGGCTATTCGCTGCCGCCAAATTTGGATCCCGCCCGTCGCGTCGAGGCTTGGGTAGAAACCGCCCGCGCGGTGGATGCGGCGCGGCAAAAACTGCTTACGGAGGGCAAGCCGGTCTTCATCATCGGCGGACATTACGGCATTGTGGGCGAGGTGAGCTTTTATTTGCCGGAGGCGAAGGCTGGCATTCCCGATCACCCGCTCGTGTATTACGTGAGTTCCAGCAAACCCGACAACCAATTCTATTTCTGGCCCGGCTATCACGACCGGAAGGGACAAAACGCCATCTACATCCAGAAATTGGGCCTGGCCGAAACCGACCACGAGCCAATCCCGCCTATTCTGTACCAGGAGTTTGAATCCGTCACCGAACTGCCGCCGATCTCGGTTATGTTTGATGGCAAGGTCATGCGGCGCGTCCAAATTTGCGAATGCCGCAACCTGCGTTAGGCATGAATTCATACGAAACCATCCTCCAGCTTCGCGATTACGATCTCGCGGCGACGTTAGCCTCCGGCCAGGCGTTTCGCTGGCGGCGGAACGGCGCGGTATGGACGGGTATTGTCGATGGGCGGTGGGTCGCGCTGGAGGCGGAAGGCGATTTCGTAAAAGCGCGAACGGCCGAACCTATCGCGGATTGGGGTTGGCTGACTCATTACTTGCAAGCTGATCTCGATTTGCCGTCAATTCTCGCGACATTCCCCGACGATGAACCAATGCGTGGCGCGGTGTCCGCTTGCCGCGGCTTGCGGCTATTGCGCCAGGATCCTTGGGAATGCCTGGCGTCCTTCATTCTCTCCTCCACAAAACAAATCGTTCAAATCCAGCAAATCATCACGCTGCTCTGTTTGCGCCATGGCGAACCGTTGCCCGTTCTTACGGGACATGAAGCGGTCCACTCGTTCCCGTCGCCGATACGATTGGCCGACCTCTCCGAACGCGAGTTGCGCGATTGCAAAATGGGCTTTCGCGCGCCGTACTTGCGCGAAACCGCCCGCGCCATCGCGGCGGGGGAATTTGATCTGGCGCGGCTTCACGGTTTCCCAATAGCCGCTGCGCGGGAGGAACTCTGCCGCCTCCCCGGCGTGGGCAACAAGATCGCCGATTGCGTGCTGCTCTTCGCGTACGGTTTCCCGACCGCCTTTCCGGTGGATGTGTGGGTGATGAAGGCATTGCGCCAGCTTTACTTTCCCCGCCGCCAGCCGGCGCGCGCGCGACTGCAACGCTTCACCGAAACCTACTTCGGCCAAAACGCCGGCTACGCGCAGCAGTATCTTTTCCATTACATGCGAACGGCCGCGCCCGCCCGCGGAAATCGCGAATCAAACTATGCCCGCCAATCTTGAAGTCCTCTTTGCGCCCGCTGAATTCGCCGCGCTGCCCGCGTACGATTTGTCAGAAACCGTCTGCGTGGTGTTCGATATTTTGCGCGCCACGAGCACCATCGTGACCGCCCTGGCAAATGGCGCCGCCGGCGTCATCCCCGTCGCCGAGATCGCGGACGCGGTGGCCTTGCGTCGGGAGCGTCCCGACGTCCTGCTCGCCGGCGAACGGGAGGGCCTGCGCATCCGCGCGGCCATGAGCGGCGGAATTGATTTTGACTTTGGCAATTCCCCACGCGAATGCATCTCCCCGCCCGACGCGCTGAATTCGATACGCGGGCGCACCATAGTTCTCACGACGACGAATGGTTCGCGCGCCTTGCGGGCCTGTATCGGGGCGAAGTCCGTCCTAGCCGGATCATTTTTGAATCTCACCGCCACGGCGGAGCACCTCAAACGAATCGGAGCACGGAATATTATGCTCGTCTGCAGCGGCACGGGGCGGCAGGCGGCTTATGAGGACGTGCTCGGCGCAGGCGCGCTCGCCGCGTTGCTTGAGCCGCTATTTTCGCTTGAGGAAACCTCGGACTCCGCAACCATCGCCCTGCGGACCTATTCACAACACCGTGATAATCTTGTCAAGGCATTCAACGAATCCCGCAACGGCCGCCGCCTGCTTGCGATTCCTGAATTGCGCGATGACATCGCGTGGTGTGCGACGCGGGACCGCTATTCCATCGTCGTGGAACTGCGGGGCGAAGCGATGGCGACGATTGCCGGATGAGACGTTATAGTTTCCCGCTTCCAATTCGTTGGGATATGCGCCGTGTCCGTCAGACGTGGATTGTTATAGCCAAGGTATTCAATTCAACAAAACTGTTCTTTTGAAAGGCGGCTTCAAGCACGGACAGATTTGCCGAAATGAGGCGGGATAAAGCGTCGTTTGAAATATTGCCCGTCGAAATCAATAGCAATTTGGGAGGTGCCCCGTGGAGGAGAAATTTCGTTACGAAATCACTATCCTTTGACACTACCACTCGCTCCTCCCGTGCGGCTAATGACGCTATGTCTCCGTCCGGCGTATAATTTCCGAGCGGCAGATCCAAAGTATGTATTGCATCATGACCGGCCGCCGCTAAATCACGACAGAGACGCCGCGGTAGTTGAGCGTCCACGATAAATTTCACGCCGCCAGGGGTTCCACGCGATTAATGCGGCTGAGTCGCGCGCCGTAAGCACACGCCGCGCGCAGATCGTCTGCTTCAAGGTCCGGATAATCAGCCAGAATCTGTTCGGCGGTCATATCACTACTTTGCAGTTCGAGAAGGAACTCCACTGGATAACGCAAGCCGCGAATGCACGGTTTCCCGTGGCAAATGTTCGGGTCCACTGTTATACGCGAAAGCAGGTTACCGTCAGTCATGCGCAAAATTTACACGAGGGACGCGATTTTGCCAAGATCGCGAACCGTGCTCTTGTCCGACCCCAATTATTTCGCCCCCGCAATCCAATCGAACAACGCCGCCCCGTTCAACTTCGCGGATTGAATCTCGAACTTACCACGCGCATGGGCTCCGTCATAAACCGCCCGCAATTCACTCGTCGGAAATTTCTCCCCAACGTTATGCAGGAGCAGGGGATGCGGGGCGGCCAGGCTGGCCACGCCCTCAAACGCGCCGATTTTCCGGATGCCGGGGCAAAACACCTCCGGCGCGAGCAACGCCGCATCGCTGGTAACGTCGAGTTGGTTGCAATCCGCCGCCACGGCGTCCGCGGCGGGCGCGGCCAGCAGCGCCCATAATCCAGCCAATCCCGTGCCGCAAACAATGACGCGCGAATACTCGCCGCTCGATCTGGCGAATTCGCAGGCCATGGCGACATCATGCACATGCTGTTGCAATTCCGTGCGGTTGTACGTGGCAAAATAATTGGCGAACTGGTCGGGAATTTTCGCGCTCGAATGGGTATCCACCAGCAATACCTTCAAGCCGTGATCCTCCAATTTTTCCACTAATTCCGAAAATTCGCGATCCTCACGAATTCCCGCGAATCCGCCGGGATGCGCCATAATGACAATGGGCGTTTTTTCCTTGCCAAGCCCGCCGGTCCTCGGCCGTTCCATCACCACGCGCAAGCCATTGGTCTGGCCCGGACGGGCGAGGATATTCAATTCCCCGCGGATAAGTTTCGCGGCGAGGTGCTCCTCATATTTGATCGGCGGGTCCACTTCCAGCGTGTGCCGCCAGGCGGTAAGCATTAGTTCGTCGTATTTTTTTAATTGTCGCGCGTTAGTCGGCTGGAGCGCGGCCAGTTCGCGCTGCACGCGCGCTTTTTGGAACGCGACGAACTGGTCCTCGGTCAGCGCGTCGGGCGGCAATTTTCCATTCGGCCAGACGCGCAAGTCCTCGTCGGGTTCCTTCACGAATTTCGCCTCTTTTACGTCGCCGTCCGTGCCCGTCATCCAATGATCCAGCCAGGTGTAAACCGCCTCGCGGCTCGTTTGATTGTAATTATGGGGAAAGTCGAAGCGGACATACTTCAACCGCCCGGGTTTTTCCAACAGTTCGTAAATATTTGCGACGGCCGGTCCCTCGACCTCCATCATCGTCTTCGTCCAATCACCCGTGGCGCCGACCATGATTTGCACCCGCGGCGCGGCGGCGGCGGCAATTTCCATGTTTGAATACTCCACGCGCAAGCCCGGCATATTCTCGCAAACGCAACCGCCCTGCATCGTATGGCTGACCATCACCACGGGCGCTTGCGCGAAAAGCCGGTCATCAACCGCGCCGAGAATGAACGTCTGCGTTCCGCCGCCGGATTCGCCGGTGCAGGCCAGCCGGTGCTTGTCCACGTCCCGCAGCGACAAAAGAAAATCCACCGCGCGAATGCTGTTCCACGTTTGCAACCCCATCGGGCCGATGTTCCACAGTAGATTCGCCGGATCTCTCACGGCAAAATGATGATGCAAAGCGTCAAAACTCATGCCAGCCGGCGGGTCCGCGAAATGGGTGTCGTTATACCCCACCATATCGTAGCTGAACGCGATCATACCCTGCTTCGCGAAGTTAATGCAGCGGCCGGCGATGCTGCAGTTCGTATTATCCGCCATCCGCCCGTTTTCCCAATGGCCGTGCGCGTTCAGAATCGCCGGGAACGGCCCCTTGCCCTTGTGGAGCGGCCGGTACAGATTACCGGCCAGATAAAATCCCGGCCAGGTGGAGAAATACACCTTCTCGACGGTATAACCATCGCGAAGAGTCTTGCCAAAAATGATGGGCTTGAGCGGGGTTTTCTCCGGCATCGGCCAGAGTCCGGCGCTCACGAGGATTTGCTCCCGGATTTCCTTTGCCCGGGCGATCCATTCCTCATCGGTCGCGATCTTCGGAAAATCGCGCGGCGTGTCGAGATCCCGGATCGCCGGCGCGGGGCGATTCGTGGCGGTTTGGGCGGGCGCTTGTAACGCGATTGAAAACAGCAGCGTCAGGAGAACCACGGCACCCGCGCGGGCGCTGGCGAAACTGCGTCGAATAACCGGCTGGAACGTTCGCATAGATAATTGGAATTATCGGGACGAACGGAGATTAGTCCAGCCGCCAAATAATTCCAATCTTTCCGTCGGGGCCGGAATTAAACGCAAAGGCGCAAAGGGGGAGAAATACAATCAGGAGGAGTATTTATCCGCCAGGTTTTGGAGTGCGGAAGTCCGCTTCCGCTTTCGATAGTACAAGCAAACCAACCCCGTTCGAGGCGTCTTCGCGATCAGCAAGCCCCGATCGGATTCCCGGGAAACATTTTTAAAAATTCCCTTCCCTCTTTGCGTCTTCGCGTCTCCGCGCCTTTGCGTTAAGTCTGGGCTCCGGAGCCGTCTTTGCTCCGGTAACTGGCCACCACCCACTCGCTCAGGATCTTGTCGGGATTTTCCACGGCGTCCGCGTCGATCGTGTATTCCACGCGGCCGGAGTTTTGGAAAACAAGTTTCAATCCAAATTGGTAGTCCTTGAATCGGTCGGCGCACAAGTCCCGGATGGGTTTGCCGTTCGCGAGGGCCTGCGTCACGAGCAAATCGGCCGCCGCCTCGGTGAATGTGAGTTTCCAGCCGTGGCTTTCCCCGAAGCGCCGCCCGAAGTCATGCACCAGTTGCCGCGCCACCAGCCGTTCCTCGTTCTCCTGCTCGGCCAGCAATTTTTTCAGCGCCGTCCCGGGATCGTCCACCAGCGCGCGCCCGACCTCGAAGCGTTTGACACTTGTGGACGGCAGTTCAAATTTAATCTCCCGGAACACCCGCTCGCACACGGTCATCAATCCGCGCGCGCCGGTTTGCTCGTCAACCGCCAGCTCCGCGATCCGCCGCAAGCCATCGTCCTGAAACAAAACCTCGATGCCGTAGGCGGCAAATGATTGCTCGTACTGCCGGATAATGCTGCCCTCCGAGGTTTTCAAAATGGTGAACAAATCGTTCACGGTCAGCGGCTGGCAGACGACGCGCACCGGCAAGCGCCCGATGAACTCCGCCTCAAAACCAAAATCAATGAAATCCCGTGTCTGGGCCCGCTCCATGATGCCCGTGTCCAAGTTCGTTTCCTTCGCGCCGAAACCGATCGACGCCGCCCGCAGGCGCTGCCGCACCTGTTTCTCCAATCCGTTGAACGCGCCGCTCACGATGAAGAGAATATGCTTGGTGTTAATGACGGCGGACGCTTTCTTGCCGCGCTGGCTGGCGTCCATCATCGCCTGAATTTGTCCCGCGATGTCCTGGGTGGATCGCGCCGGAACATCCGTTTCCTCCATGAGTTTCAGCAGGTTGGTTTGCACGCCGCGGCCGCTGACATCGCGACCGGAGGTATTGCTGCTACCGGCGATTTTATCGATCTCATCGATGTAAATGATCCCATACTGCGCGCGTGCGATGTCCCCGTCCGCCCGGCGGTAAAGTTCGCGCACCAAATCCTCGACGTCGCCGCCCACGTAACCGGTTTCAGAAAACTTGGTCGCGTCGCCCTTGACGAACGGCACGTTGATCAATTCCGCGATGCTGCGAATGAGGTACGTTTTGCCCACGCCCGTCGGCCCGATGAGGATGATGTTTTGCTTGGCGTAATTGGGCGTCTCTTTGCCGTCGAAGGCCAGCCGCACTTGGTGATAATGATCGCACAACGCCACGCTCAAAACTTTCTTGGCCTCCTCCTGCTGGATTACAAACCGATCCAGGTAAGCCTTCACGTCGCGCGGCTTGTAGTCGAATTTGAAATCGCCGCCCACCGCGTCCTTCTCGCCCGTGCCAGCCGTCCGGTCGGCATCCGCGTTGCCGCGAGGCGGGTCGCCGGGCGCGTCAAAATGCTGGCGCATCAACTCCGACAACTGCCGTTGGAATTCCTCGGGCGTCAGGGGACCGTCGAAATAGCCTTTGCTCATAATCTTGATAAAGTTACTTTTTTTACCGCTATTGCAAGATAACTTGCGCGTCCCGATTGTCCAGCAAGGGACGATTACAAACGCCGCGGGAAATTGTACTTCACAAAATCCCACCCGCGTACGATGATTTCGCCAACAACAAAAAACGCTGATTTTTATGGGACTAATTGACTATCTTAAAACGCAATTCCTCGAAATCATCGAGTGGTCGGACGACTCCCGCGACACCATTTCCTTCCGGTTTCCGGACCTGGACAAGGAAATCAAAAACGGCGCGCAACTTATCGTGCGCGAATCACAAATGGCTCAGTTTGTGTATCTCGGCCAGTTTGGCGACACCTTTGGCCCGGGCAAACACACGCTCACGACCGACAATATTCCGATTCTCTCCACGCTGAAAGGCTGGAAATACGGATTGCATTCGCCCTTCAAGGCCGATGTCTATTTCGTCAACACCCGCCTTTTCACCGGCAACAAATGGGGCACCTCGAATCCCATCATGATGCGCGATCCGGATTTCGGAATCGTCCGCGCGCGCGCCTTCGGCACCTTTGATTTTCACGTCACCGACGTGAGAACGTTCCTCAAGGAAGTCGCCGGGACGGACGACCATTTCCGCTTGGACGAATTTTCCGATACGATGCGTTCCCGCATTGTCAGCGTATTTACGGATTCGCTGGCGGCCGCGAAAGTGCCGGTGCTCGACGTGGCCGCGCGCTACCGCGAACTCGGCGACGCATTGTTGCCGACCATCAACCCGGCAGTCACCGCCAAGTATGGCATCGAGATTTCCAGCTTCATTGTGGAAAACGTTTCGTTGCCGCCAGAGGTGGAGCAGGCCATCGACAAGCGCAGCAGCATGGCGGCGGTGGGCAATCTGAATGACTACGTGAAATATCAAATGGCGGACGCGATTGGGAAGGGCGGCGGCGAGGGTGCCGGCATGGCCAGCACAGCGGCCGGACTCGGCGCGGGCCTCGCGATGGGCCAGCAATTGGCGGCCGCGTTCAGCACGCCCCAAACCACCCCGCCCGCCGCGCCTCCGGTGGCGGCTCCCGCCGCGGTGCCACCGGTAATTCGCCCCGCCGGCGTGAGTCCGGAATTGCTCGGCGTATCGGACGTGGCCAAGGTTCTCGGCGTAAGTGATGAAGACGTTCTGGCGACGCTCGAAAAGGGCGAAATCAAGGGCAAGAAAATCGGCTCGACCTGGCGGGTCACCAAATCCGCGTTGGATGACTTTTTGAAGTCATAATTATATTCCATGCCTGACGCGATAGCCCAAAAAAAATTCTCCTGCCCCTCCTGCGGTGGCGAGGCGCAATGGAATCCCGCAAAAAAGGCGATTGTTTGCCCGTTCTGCGGCACGGTTTCCCCCGCGCAGGCCGAACTCAACGCCGCAGGCGAGGAAGTGATCGTGGAGCACGATCTCGCCGCCGCCTTGCGCGGGATCCCGGACTCCCAACGCGGCTGGCAGACGGAGAAAACCTCGGTGAAATGCCAGAGTTGCCAGGCTATTTCCGTCTTCAATCCCGAGCGCGTGAGCCAGCGCTGCGATTTTTGCGGCTCGACCGCGCTAGTGCCGTACGAGGAGGTCAAGGAGGCGATCCGTCCCGAGAGCCTCCTGCCGATGAAGCTCAGCGAAAACCAGGTGCGCGATTTGATCCGCCGCTGGTACGCCAGCCGTTGGTTCGCGCCTAATTCCCTCAAACGCGCCGCGCTCACCGACACGGTCAAGGGACTTTACATCCCGTACTGGACTTTCGACGCCCAAGTCCACGCCGAATGGACCGCCGAAAGCGGCTATTACTATTACGAAACCGAATCGTACACCGATTCCGAGGGCCGAACCCAAACGCGCGAGGTCCAAAGAATCCGCTGGGTCCCCAGCGCCGGGATGCTGGATCATTTCTTCGATGACGAACTCGTTCCCGCCTCGCGTGGCGTCCAACCGCACGCGCTACGGCAGATCGAACCCTTTCCGACCACGAAGGAACTGACGCCGTACAACGCCGCGTATTTGTCCGGCTGGGTTGTGGAACGCTACCAGATCGACCTGTTGACTGCCGCGAAAGAGGCCCGCGCGGAAATGGATCAGGAGATGGAACGGCTTTGCGCCAGCCAGGTGCCCGGTGACACCCACACGAATTTGCAGGTGGACGCGGATTATTCCGGCCAAACCTTCAAACACATCCTCGTGCCGATCTGGCTGCTAACCTACAACTACGGCAGTCGCAATTTTCAAGTGGTTATCAACGGCTACACCGGCGCAACTTCGGGCCACTATCCCAAGAGCTGGGTGAAGATCTTTTTCCTGGTGCTGGGGATTCTGCTTGGCGCCGGAATTATCGCCCTCCTGGCGCATCATTGAGGGCGAGCAAAAAACGGTGCGCAGCACCGCCAAGGTAGGGACTTCGCGCTGCGAAGTCCGCGCCGGGTCGCGGCGCAATCGGAGACTGTCCCAACGCGTGACCCTCCGACGATTGCGCGATAGCTCCGTGCATTTGCCGCTAACTTGATTTCGCCCGCTGGCTCGCATATTATTCCCTCCAGTTATCGGTGGCCGGCAATAACGCGTGGCCAGCGAACCGAAACACATTATGTTGTGCGAACGCTGCCGGAAAGCGGATGTAACGGTCTATGTTACGGAAGTCTTTTGGCCCGGTGACGAACCGGAGAAACACGAGTTTTGCGACGTGTGTTATGCGGAGGCCGAGGCGGAACGCTCCGAACGATTCCGCGCAAGCTTTTACCCGCCAACTATTCCCGCGATTGATCCGTCGCGGATGACCGCGTTGGAATATCTGGACGCCTGCGAGCGGGCCGTCCGAAACAGACCGGACAGAATTGAGTTAACGCGCCTCATGACTGAACTTGCGAAGCAGCCGGCGGCGCATCAGCGGCTGGTTTTTGAAACACTGCCCATCATTTGGCGGCGTTTGGCTGGCGAGGAAGGCACTGGGAGGTCGATCTACATCTTGCTTATGGTAGCGGGCCGGATCTGTGCGCCGCTTCAACCGCTCGAACCCCAACCGTCGGAAGAATACGCGGCATGGGCGGAAAAGATTATCTTACGTTGTTACGAACGAAGCGGGCCGGGAACGGAAGCCTTGCCCAAGGATTGCTATGCCTACCGATTCGGAGTGCTAGTCATGCTCGCGGCGCTCCACAAAGTTGACCCAAAGCGGACTGCCGCTTTATTTGAGGCTCTCAAATGGAACTGCTTGGAACGCGGTCCCGATCTACGGTGGGAAATTCTCGCTAAAATGGAGAAATTAATCGCTGCGAAAAAGCAACCGGCCAACTCTTAAATCGAATACTCCATCACGTCGTCGAACACCTCGGCGATACGCGGTTTTTCCGCGACTTTTCCGGGCAACTGGCTGGCGATGATTTCCGCGAGCCGAAACGCCTGCGAACGCAACTCCGGCACGGCGGTGGTTTCCCACAACGTTCCCTTCAAGAGCGAACCGACCGCGTAAATCGCATCGGAATAATTCCCGCCGGCGTCCAGCACGGAAAAATTCGGGCCAACCTTGATGCCCATGTTCATCTCGTCCGCCCGCACCGTGCCGCGCTTTTGCAAATTGCCAATCAACGTGGAATCAACATAACTCTCGCGCGGCCCGGTACAATTCACGATCGATCCCGCCTCGATTACCCGCGCCACGCCGCCGGTTTCAATGGAAAATGCCAGATTTCCGCCCACCCCCTCGCGGCATTCGCGCAACCGGCCCTTGATGATTTCCAATCGTCCATCCGCGATCGCCTCCGTTAACTGCAGGTGAATCGACGGCGCGATGCGGTGCCGGGTCACATTCCAAGGCGTGCGAAAATGGCGATTAAACCGGCGCTTCTCGGCCACTGAGAAATTTTGCCACAGCCGTTGCGTGAAGGGCCGTAACTTGTCCACGAGAATCGCGGGATTGATGTGGCCCGCTTTGGCGTCGCGGTAATGGCGTTGGAAAATCCCCAGCATTTTTCGCAGCGTGATGTTACCGGTGTTTTCATCCAGGAGATCGGGATATTCCTGCCCTTTGAAATGCGAAAGCGGCAGTAACCCGTTGCGCGAGGTAGCAAAAATTTTCCCGTGCCAGCCCGCGCTTTTAAGGCTGAGAAACGCATCCACCATCGTCAGTCCGGTGCCGACGAGCAGGATCGGCCGGTCATTCGCACCCAGATGCCGTTCCCAATCGCCCCAGGGATTGCCAATGTGGCGCGCGTCCTCCGGATTCAATCCGCGCAGCTTGAATTGCGTCGGCGTCTGGTTGCCCACAGCGAGAATAATCTTATCTGCCTCAAGCATCGTGCCGCCGGCTAGCTGGACTTTTAGTGGCGTTCCGGGAATGACATCGACCGCCTCGTCCCGGATGGTTTCCAATTGAATCTCCCGAGGTCCGTTGGCGGAGCTGGAAAACCAGAGGAACAAATTTTGCAGATAATCGCCGTAAATTTTGCGCGGGATAAATTGCTCCCGCAAAAATGCCGCCGGCAGGTCCAGATATTCCGAGCGCGTGCCCAGCCATTCCACAAAATGATTCGGCTGGTCGGCGAGCGCCGACATATTGCGCGCGGCTACATTGAGCAAATGCGCCACATTTCGTGTGCTATACGCGATGCCGCGCCCGGAGGGATTTTCGTGATTTACGATGGTGACCCGCAGGGGGGAAGTGCTCAAACGAGCGAGATTAACCGCCGCAAGCGTGCCAGTGAAACCACCTCCGACGATGACCACATTTTTCATTCGGGACCGGAGCCTAGCTAAACGGGCGCATTCCGGCCATTAAATTCAATTCCAATGGCGGCTAATAAAACCATGAGGAAAATTTCAAGAGAACGAAGTTCTCGAATTAAACCCGTGGACTGTTCGTCTGGTTGCCACGCCCCAATTGATAAAGGCCGTCCAAACAGAAATGAATGAAAAACCACAAAAGTAAATGGCATGGCACCCAAGCAGGCAACCCCATAATCCGATCGAATAAAAATGTAGCATACCCGCATTGAACGGCTGCAATGCGGGTATGCTACATTTAAGGATTATTGGCTGTCAAAGAAATAATAGATGGTGGAATGCAATCGGACGTAGCGCAGACTTCCCAGTCTGCTGTGTCGCGGGTTTCCCAACCCGCGTGCCGTTGGCTATGCCGGCGCGTCAGGTGTGTTTACGGCGCGCCGATTGGGAAACCTGCGCTACACCCCGACGCGCGCCCCTTGGCGATCCACAGCCCGCTCCGTATATGGGCCGCCCATATTATTTCACGAAAACCTCAGTGATTTTAAATACACGAAGAATTTGGTCCCGCACCCAATGCAATCCCGATCGAGGACGATACATCGGGAGCGAACGCCTCCAAAATTGAACGTGAATAGAACCCGTGAACCATTCGCCTGCCAACGGTGGTCGTCTTCTCCCTCGCCCCTCGAAAGGGGAGAGGCCGGGATGAGGGGATTACAGCTTAAACCGTATAAGACCCCGAGGACACCACGCCCCCGTGGCCGGTCCAGTTGGAGTGGAAGAATTCTCCGCGCGGTTTGTCCAGGCGCTCGTAGGTGTGCGCGCCGAAATAATCCCGTTGCGCCTGGAGCAGGTTCGCCGGCAGGCGTTCGGTGCGGTAGGCGTCGTAAAAGTTTAGCGCGGTGGAAAAGGCTGGCGTCGGGATGCCCTTCTTCGCCGCCACGGCCACTACATTCCTCCAGGAACGCTGCGACGTTTTGATCGCCTGCCGGAAAAAGTTGTCGAGCAGGAGATTCGACAATTTCGGATTCGTGTCGTAAGCCTTCTTGATGTCGCCGAGGAAACGGCTGCGGATGATGCAACCGCCGCGCCACATGAGTGCGACCCCGCCGTAATTCAAATTCCATTTATACTGCGTCGCGGCCGCGCGCATCAGCATGTAACCCTGCGCGTAGGAGACAATCTTCGAGGCATACAACGCCAGGCGGATGTCCTCCACAAATTTCGCGCGGTCGGTGGAAATCTTCGGGCGCGGACCCTTCAGCTTTTTGGCCGCCTTGACGCGCTCGTCCTTGAGCGCGGAGACGCAGCGCGAATAGACCGCCTCGGCCATCAGCGTGATCGGGATGCCCATGTCCATCGAGGACATGACGGTCCATTTGCCGGTGCCTTTCTGGCCGGCGGTATCCAGAATTTTGTCCACCAGCGGCTGGCCATCGGTGTCCTTGAAGGCCAGGATGTTCGCGGTGATTTCGATCAGGAATGAATCGAGTTCGGTTTTGTTCCAGGCGGTGAAAACCTGTTGCATTTCGTCGGAGGTCATGCCCAGGCCTTCGCGCATCAGTTGATACGCCTCGCCGATGAGTTGCATATCCCCGTATTCGATGCCGTTATGCACCATTTTGACATAGTGGCCGGCTCCGTTTTCGCCCACCCAATCGCAACACGGCGTGCCGTCCTCAACCTTCGCCGCGACGCCTTGAAAAATATCCTTCACATGCGCCCACGCCGCGGCCGAGCCGCCGGGCATGATTGAGGGGCCTTTTCGCGCGCCTTCCTCGCCGCCGGACACACCCGTGCCCACGAACAGCAGCCCCTTCGACTCGACATATTTCGTGCGCCGGATGGTGTCCTCAAACAGCGAATTACCGCCGTCGATGATGATGTCGCCCGCCTCCAAATGCGGCAGAAGCTGCTCGATGAACTCATCCACCGCCGCGCCGGCTTTCACGAGCATCATCACACGCCGGGGCTTCTTTAGCAGCGCCACCATTTCCGGAATCGAATGCGCGCCGATCACTTTGGTGCCCTTGGCCTCGTTGTTGAGAAAATCGTCCACCTTGGAAACGGTCCGGTTGTACGCCACCACGACAAAGCCGTGGTCGTTCATATTCAGGATCAAATTCTGGCCCATCACCGCCAGGCCGATCATCGCGATGTCCGCTGTTGGTTCCATATATTAAAATTCTATTGTTAAAGGCACGATACAAGAGCGCAAAATCTTCGCCAGCAGTTTTTTGCGCGGTGGGTTTCGGAGGCCAAAGGGAATTGAACCGCGAATGGACACCAATGTCCGCGAATCCGAAAACGGAAGGGCGTTAATCTCAATTTCAAGCGGGCCAGGCTCGGATGGGAACGAATCGGCCCAAAACCCAACCATAAATAACCACAGGTGAACGCCAATATCCGATCTGAATTCGCGTCCATTGGCGTCCATTCGCGGTTCGAGATCGCCCAACTGCTCTGTCCGCCTCCCCAGCGATAATACCAATAAATCGGTCTCCCCGCCAAAACCAGCGCGACGCCAAATGTCAAGTTGGTGATGGCAGGCTTCTTTGACGCCAACGCCGCAATCGAATTTTGCCGACCAATTTCGGGATGGATTTTGCTGGACATCCATGTGGCTCCAACAAAAATATCTCGTCAAATCAAATCAGCGGTTCCCATTTCATCGAAACGCCTATGAATACTGTTCAATCTCAACTCATTGTCGTTGCGCTGGCGTTGACGCTTCTGGCGGGACTTCCCGCTACCGCCCGGCAAACTGCGCCCGTAATTCTGGCCCAGCCGACCAACGAAATCGTGCTTGCTGGCAGCATTGCCACGTTTTCGGTGTCGGTTTCCGGCACCGGTCCATTGACCTATCAATGGCAATTTAACGGCACTAATCTTCCCGGTATTATCACCACTGTAGCGGGAAACGGAACGCACGGCTATTCCGGTGACAACGGCGGCAGTACTAATGCGGAATTGGACGGACCGGTTGGTATCGTGACGGATAACGGGGGAAATCTCTTCATAGCAGATGAATACAATTACCGCATCCGGAGAGTGGGGGCCAATGGCATAATAAGTACGGTGGCAGGAAACGGCCTCAATGGTCCTTCTGGCGACGGCGGCGAGGCAACCAATGCCAGCCTTTTCTATCCGAATGGAATAGCTGTGGACGGCTCCGGCAATATGTTCATCGCTGGGGACGGCGGAGGCTTCGTTCGAAAGGTTGGGGCAAATGGTACTATTACAACGGTTGCCGGCGGGATCGCGGCATACGGCATCGTGGTGGATAGCTTGGGCAATTTGTTTATCGCTGATTCGCTCGGCAATCGCGTCCGTATGATCGATCTCAACGGTACGGTTGTTGCCATCGCAGGGAATGGGACAGCGGGATACTCGGGCGACGGCGGCGGAGCGACGGATGCCAGCTTGAATAGTCCTGCTGCGGTCGCGCTGGGCAGGTCGGGAGACATTTTCATTGCCGATGAAGGCAACAATCGGATTCGCAAGGTTGATACGAACGGAATTATCTCGACCTTGGCTGGAAACGGAACTGCTTCGTTTTCAGGCGACGGCGGTGCGGCGACGAACGCGAGTTTGTATTATCCGCAAAGCGTTGCAGTGGATGCCGTCGGAAATATCTTCATCGCCGACTCGTCTAATCACCGTATCCGTGAGGTATTGCGCAACGGAATAATCTCCACTGTCGCAGGGAATGGTCCAGGATTATTTTCAGGCGACGGTGGTCCGGCTACCGAAGCGATTTTATCTCGTCCCAGCGGGGTTACCTTTGACGCTTATGGAAATCTCCTAATTGCGGATCCCAACTTTCAGCGTGTCCGCCAGGTTTCCGCTCAAGGGCCATCGTTTGTGCTTAACAGCGTAAATCCGTCTAATGCCGGAGATTACGATCTTGTCGTGACAAGTCCCTTTGGTAGCGTTACAAGTAGCGTCGTTAGTTTAACCGTCGCGTTGCCGTCGCTAAATGCGAGCGTCGTTGCTGGTTCGGGTGTGCTATTGCAGTTCCGGGGCATCCCAGGCAGTTCCTACGTTTTGCTATCGGCGAACAGTCTCACGCTGCCGATTTCCTCATGGAGTCCGGTAATCACGAACGTCGCTGATGTGAATGGTTTCGTGAGTTTCACGGACACAAACGTCGCATCCAGCGTCGCTCGGTTTTACCGAATGACCACCGCGGGTCCGTGATGAGGCCAAGGCAGGAATTCCGTAGAATTGAACCGCGAATGGACGTGAATGTACGCGAATCCGAAAACGAAAAAGCGGCATCTTATGCCTGGTTTTGGAAATTATTCGCGTTTATTCGCGTCCATTCGCGGTTAGCGTCCTCTCATGGCCACTGAATTACTGCTTAAGCAGGAGGTTTATCAAATCGTCGGCGCGGCGTTGGAGGTATTGAATACGCTGGGACACGGATTACACGAGAAGCCTTATGAAAATTCACTTCTGGTCGAGTTTGGATTGCGGAGGATTCCCTGCGCACAGCAACCGCGTTACGACGTGGTTTACAAGACGGTAAAAGTGTGCGAATACGTGCCGGATTTGATCGTGTTTGGCGCGGTTGTGGTGGACACCAAGGTGATCGAGGGCATCACGGATCATGAGCGTGGGCAGATGTTGAATTACCTGCGCATTACCAAGCTGACAGTCGGCGTCATCCTCAATTTCAAGCGGGCCAAACTCGAATGGGAACGAATCGTTCTAGCCCCAACCACGAAAGAGTGCGGATAAACGCCAATATTCGATCTGAATTCGCGTACATTGGCGTCCCTTCGCGGTTCAAATTTCCTGGACTTTGCGGCCATCATCCAGCCTTCTTCAATCTTTTCGCATGGTTCCCCAAAGGAATTGAACCGCGAATGAACGCCAATGTACACGAATCCGAAAAGGGAAAAGCGTCGTCTTATGACTGGTTGGAAATTATTCGCGTCCATTGGCGTCCATTCGCGGTTCGCGGTCTTTTAACTACTCCGTCCGCCTCGTCGCCGGTAATACCAGTAAATCGGCGTCCCCGCCAAAACCAGCGCAATGCCAAACGCCGAATTGATAATGGCCGGCTGTTTCGCCGCGACCGCCGCGCGGTAGCCCTCAATATCATTGTAAGCCGTCAAAACCAAATACACGCAGGCAAACGCGATAAACATCCACGGCACGAACGGATAGCCAGGTACCTTGTAAGGCCGCGGCGCATCCGGCATTTTCCGCCGCAGCACAAAAACCCCGTACGCCCCCGCCGCGTAAAAAATCCAAGCCACAAAAATCAGCGTGTCCGTGAGCGTGTCAAACGTTCCGCTGAACAACAGCAATACCGCCCAGACTCCCTGCACCACGAGCGAGGCTGCCGGGGTATGAAAGCCCGGATGCACCCGCCCCAGAAACCGTGGAAACACATTTCGATGCGCCATCGAGAAATACACCCGGGCGCTCGCGAGAATGATGGCATTGGTCGTGCCGAAGGTGGACAGCATCACCGCCGCCGCGATCCACAGACCGCCGCCCTTGAAACATTTCTCCGCGACATCCGCCGCCACTAATTTTGACTTCGCCATCACATCGACCGGTAGCACGTAGGCGTAGGCCGCGTTAATGAGCATGTAAATGACCGCGACGATGATCATGCCCACGATAAGGCCGAGCGGAATATTACGCTGCGGTTCGCGCACCTCGCCGGCGATATAGGTGATCTTGTTCCAACCATCGTAAGCCCAGAACGCCCCCTGCATGGCCGCCGCCAGCGCTAGGAACAGCCGGAATCCCGTGGGATGAATCAGGGTGCTGCTAGTGGTGAGATTCGCCGCGCTGCCGCCGGTCGGAAGTAAAAACGCGCCGAGAAAGAGCAGGGCCATCGCGGCGATTTTGGCGATGGTGAAAATGTTCTGAACCACACCCGCGAATTTGACCCCGATATAATTAACTACCGTCAGCCCGATGATGAGCGCCGCCGCCAATCCCTTCACGCCAATTTCTTTCAACGGCATGATATCGCCGATGAGCGGCAGATGGATGGAAAATCCCGCCCAGACCGGGCTGAACTCGGGAAGATGCACAAACTTCACGGCGTACTCGGCAAAAACATAGGCGACTGCCGAAATCGATCCGGTTTGAATCACCGCAAAAGCGCCCCAGCCGTAAAGATAGGCAAAAAACGGCCCGAACATTTTCTCGAAGTAAATATATTGCCCGCCGGTTTTCGGAATCATCCCGGCCACCTCCGCGTTGGTCAGCGCGCCGAACAAGGTGATGATTCCGCCCACGAGCCACACGCCGAGCAGCAATCTTGGCGACCCAAGCTGATCCGCCATCACGCCCGCCTTGCGAAAAATCCCGGAGCCAATGACCCCGCCAATCACCAACATGATCGTGGAGAACGCGCCCAGCGCCGGGATGAGTTGCGGGCCGGTCGGACGGGCGTCCGCCGGGCGTTTCGGGTCGCTCCCATGGGGCGCATCCGTGTTCAAGACGCGCAAAGTCTAGGCATTATATGCCCGACCGCAAATCAAAGTTTAGTTTGGACGCGGCGGCGGCACTCGGATTGGCCCCAAGAAGGCGCAAGATGGCAGCAGGGCCCATAAATTACCGCCAGGTTTTGGGGTGCGGAAGTCCGCTTCCGCTTTCTGAAGTGTTAGCCAGCTCGTGCGGCGCAAACTTTCGTGACCGTCCGGAGTGCTCCAAATGCGTAAGTCATACCGCGTCAAAAACGGTGATGCCGTTAAAATCCTGCCACGGTCGAAAGCGGCGGACGGCGGTCGCACGCCAGGATGCTGACGCAATCGCCGGAAATTCCATCCACAATTAACGCGAGCGACGTCCGTGATCAGTAATCAACCTCAACAAAATTCTGTCCCGCATTTCCAATCAATTTCCTTCTGACGTTGTGACTGAGGCCTTCACCGCCAGATCAACGCCGGAGCCGTCGGGCGCGAGGTTCGGAACGAACTGTACTACTTTCCCGGCCCAGGGTCCGTCGCCATTCGGACCGGTACCCGCGCCGATGCTGACTTGCGCTCCGCTTCCGTCCGATGCAATGGCGCGGGGCTGGCCGAGAATATTGGCACCTTCCGTGGATTTCAATGCGTCCATCAAGCCTTTTGCGTCGGCCGCAGCCAGTGCGCCCTGTACGGAACTCTCGCGACCATCACTGGTGAGCTGGTCGAGTCCCAGTTGGGCCAGCAGACTCTCGGGAACTTCAAAGATCGTCGATCGGATATCGGTTTGCTTCGTATAAGAGCTTATCATTGCGCCGTAGGCCGTGGCGTTGGACGGGGTGATCGCCGTTGGCGTAACCAGAATGAACGTTCGCATCCCCGGCGTAGTGCTCCATCCCCCGGTGAGGAGCGACTGCCCGGTGGGCACGCGCGCCGTGAATTCCGCCGTGAACGGCTTGCCGGCGTCTTCATTTGCAGTCGGCGGACTTTGCGTCTGCGTCGCGGTGATTGGCCGTGCCTTGGCGGCGGCGTTGGCCGCCGCCAAATCCCGCTTCAATTGCCCCGCCTGCGCGCGCAGGCGTAGAAGCTCCGACAATTGGTCATGCGTCAGTTGCTGCCCGTCCGTTTGCGCCAGGGAATTGGAGAGCCGCGCGTTTTCCCGCGCCAACCGGGATAATTCCGCGCTCTGTCCCCGTAAAGCGGCATTCTCGGCGCGGAGCTTATCCGATGATTGATGCTGGATTACCACGGTCGTAATGGCGGCGGCCAGCACAACGACGACGGCGGCGGTTTGAATTTTGGTCATGGCAGTGCGTTCGATGCGGTTGTAAATCGTGTGTTGACCGGCGGTGGCCATCGCTTCTGTGGAGCGGGTCCCGTGCTCAAGCACCCCGAAAGTCTAGGCATTACAGGCCCGACCGCAAATTAAAGTTTAAGGCGCAAGAGAGCGGAGACGAACTTTGAATTCCCGCCAGGTTTTGGAGTGCGGAAGTCCGCTTCCGCTTTCTGAAGCGCCAGCGGACTCGCGTCGCGCAAACCTTCGTGAGCGTTCAAAAATACTCCGGGAGCCTTAATCATGCCTCATCAAAAATAGCAATGCCGTGAGAACTCGAACGACCATGCCGGGTCTGTGACTGCCTTAACGTAAAATCACGCCAAAAATGAACAATTTGTGGATGCGCGCCCGGAGAATTCTTTCCCGTATCTTCAATCAATTTCCCCCCGGCCTCGTTGCTGGTTGTATGACCGTGGCCTTGACCGCCAGATCAACGCCCGACCCATCCGCCGCTAGGTGCGGATTGAACTCGATGGATTTGCTGGCGACGGGGCCGTCGCCATTTGGCCCGGATGCCTCGCTCATGGTAACTGTTGCCGCGTTTCCGTCCGATGTCGTGACGCGGTTATGCGTAACATTGACTCCATCAGTGGTGTTTAGCAGGTCCAACAAGCTTTTCGCATCGGCGGCGGCCAGGACGCTTTGGACGGAACTTTGGCGGCCGTCACTGGTAAGCTGGTCAAGCCCCAGTTGTGATACCGACGCCTCCGGAACTTCAAAGATCGTCGATTCCATCAGCGATTGCAGTGGGTCAGAACTGGTGGTTGTGCCGCTGGCGCGCGAGCCGTCCGACGTAATTGCGGAAGGCGTAACCAGAATGAAGGTGCGCATTCCCGGCGTCGTGCTCCAGCCGCCGGTCAGGAGCGATTGACCGGTCGGCACGCGCGTGGCGAACTCCGCCGTGAATGGCTTGCCGGCATCTTCATTCGCGGCTGGTGGATTTTGAGCCGGCGCGGGGGCGGTTGGTCGCGCCTTTGCGGCGGCCGTGGCCGCCGCAAAGTCCCGTTTCAACTGCCCGGCTTGGGAGCGCAGGCGTAAAAGTTCCGCCATCTGCTCGCGACCAAGCTGTTGCTGGTTCGATTGCGCCAAGGAATTGGAGAGCCGCGCGTTTTCCTTCGCCAATTGGGCCAGCTCGGCGGTTTGTCCCTGCAACGCGAGGTTTTCAGCGCGAAGCTTCTCCGTGGATTGATGTTGGATTACCGCGGTGGTGACGGCGGCGGCCAGCACGGCGGCAACGGCGGTGGTTTGAATCTTGGTCATGACAATACTTTCAATGAGTTTGTAAATCGTGAATCCACCGGCTGCGGCGGCCGTCGTTCCAGCGACAATCGAGGCGGGCGCAATGCTGGCCGCCAAACCGGCCGGCGCCATCTGGACGGCGTTCGCGGTAATCGCCAGTGAGAGAGCGGACGCGGTGGTGGTCACGCCCCGGCGCGCGAGCAACCGGCGCAATTTTTCCAAACCGCGCGCGACCCGTTTGCGCGCGGCATCCTCCCCGAAACCCAGCGCCTCTCCAACTTCCCGCAGTGAGCGTTGCTCGAAAAAACGCAGCAATAACGCGTCGCGGTCCGCCGCCGGAAGCCGGTCCAGCGCCTCGTCGAGCAACGGCCGCAATTGCGTCCAGTCGGAATGGGAATCGGGGCCGAGTGTATTCATGGCCAAAGCCTCCTGTTCGCGCGCGCGCCGCCGGCTCTCGGAGCGCAGCAGATCAAGTGCCGTAAACCGCGTGTCCCGGTGCAGCCAGCCCGCGAGCACCACGCGCCGCGGCAGGGTTCGCGCTTTCCGGGCGAGATTGGTGAATACCAATTGCGCGGTATCCTCCGCCAGCGGACCGCTGCCCACCTGTCGGATGGCGGCTGAGTAAACCAGATTCAAGTGCCGGGCAACCAGTTCCGTGAAGGCCTCCTGCGAGCCTTCATTCACATACCGCGCCAGCAATTCATTATCGTCCGTCATCTTATTCGTATATCAGACGGCACCGCTCCCGGAAACCGGACAGAAATCGTAAGGTGGCAGTTGTCGCGCTGCGACAACTCCGCCCGCATATCAGCGGGCGGAACGGACGGTTCCGGCGCGTAATCATTCGCATTTCCCGCGTTTGCCGCATCCCCGATTACGCCGCTGAACGCGGCACTGACTCGTCGCAGCGCGACGAGTCCCACCTTGGAAACCTTTCACATTTGTAATGTTCGGGAAAGGTTCCCGCCATGCGCGGGGGCCAGATTGTTTCCAGCGATAGTTAAAAAACTTTGACTGCGAGAAACAAAATTATGAAACAAACAGTATACGAAACCCGCCCCCGGTACCGATTGGGACTCGGTGGCGCGCTTATTCTCACCATCTCCTGCCTGGCGGTCGCCCGGCTGGTCATGGCATCGGATTCACCAAAACCGGCTCCCGTGGCTGTCACGGTGAATGAAGCCCCCCTCCAGCGCAACGGCGCTTTCACCACCAGTTTCGCCCCAATTGTGAAACGCGTGGCCGCGAGCGTCGTCAAGGTCAACATCTCCACCAAGCCGAAAACGGTGACCGCTCCGCAAGGGCAGTTTGGCGGGGACGAAATGTTCCGCCGTTTCTTCGGTGATCAATTCGGCGGCCAGGGCGGTCCGGGCCGGACGATGCACACGCCGCGTGAATACGGTATCGGCTCCGGTGTGATTATCAGCAAGGATGGTTATATCCTGACCAATAACCACGTCGTGGATGACGTGGACACCATCAAGATCACCCTTAACGACGGTCGCGAGTTCAGTGCCAAGGTTATTGGTCGCGATCCCAAGACCGACGTGGCGGTGGTTAAAATCGACGCCAAGGACCTCCCGTTCGTGACCGTTGCGGACAGCGATAAAATCGAGGTCGGCGACGTTTGCCTGGCGATTGGCAATCCGTTCGGCGTGGGTCAGACGGTGACGATGGGCATTGTCAGCGCGACGGGTCGCGGTGGCTTGGGTTTGGGTACGGATTACGAGGACTTCATCCAAACGGATGCGGCGATCAATCCGGGTAATTCTGGCGGCGCGCTTGTGGATGCCGAGGGACGGCTGATCGGAATCAACACCGCGATCCTCAGCCGCAGCGGTGGCAATCAGGGCATCGGGTTTGCGGTGCCGATTAATCTGGCGCGAAACGTCATGGACAGCCTGATCACCAATGGGAAAGTCGTGCGCGGGTTCCTCGGTGTGACGATTGGTAATCTGAATCCCGCGCTGGAAAAAGCGTTCAACGTCGAGAATGGGCACGGTGCCCTCGTGGCCGACGTTGCCGAGCACAGCCCGGCGGATAAGGCCGGGTTCAAGAGCGGTGACGTGATTCTGGACTTCAATCACAAAGCCGTGACCGACAGCGGACACTTGAAATTGCAGGTGGCCGAGACCGCGCCCAACACCAGCGTTCCCGTGAAAATCATCCGTGACGGACACGAGAAGACGCTGACGGTGGTCTTGAAGGAATTGCCCGGCTCCGAGGAGGTGGCGGACAATGGCTCTCTTAAAGCCAACGGCGAAAACGACACCCTGAACGGTGTGACCGTCGGGGATCTGGATCCGGGAGTGAAGAAGCAGTTGGAGATTCCCAGCAAGGTGAAGGGTGCCGTGGTTACCGATGTGTCGCAGGATTCCCCGGCGTTTGAGGCGGGATTGCGGCCCGGCGACGTGATTGAGGAGATCAATCACAAGCCGGTGGCGAGCGGTGACGACGCGGTGAAACTCACCGAGAACGTCAAGGACAAGGTCACGCTCCTCAAAGTTTGGAGCAAGGGTGGGACCCGGTTTATGGTGGTTGATGAAAGCAAGGCGGGCTAACCAGGACCGGTAAGCAGGCCGCCCTCCCGCGCAAACGATGCCGGGAGGGCGGCTCTTTTTGGAAGAGTCGGCACAGGCGTTTCTAATGGGTTCTTCTCCCTCGCCCCATCGGATGGGAAGAGGGCTGGGGTGAGGGGAAAAGCCGTGCTGGATTTGAAGATAGCTTTACCAATTGCAATGAATAAACCCCTCCGTTCTCTCCGTTCCCTGTAAAATTCCCCTCCGAAATTTTTGTATCTGAGTGAACACTCCTGATCTATCTTGGTCTGAGACCGATATGCGACTACTGGTGGTTGAAGATGACGCCAAGATCGCCTCTTTCGTGGTCAACGGACTAAAGCAAAGCGGCTTTGCGGTGGACCGTTGCGCCGATGGCGAGGAGGCGCACACGCTCGCGTCCACGACCGCCTACGATGCCGCGATCGTTGACGTCATGCTGCCCAAGCTGGATGGACTCAGTCTCCTGCGCCAGCTTCGCAAGGAAAACGTGCGCGTTCCGGTCATCATCCTCAGCGCCCGCGCCACGGTGGACGACCGCGTGAAGGGTTTGCAGGCCGGCGGCGACGATTATCTCACCAAGCCCTTTGCTTTTTCCGAGTTGCTGGCCCGGGTGCAGGCGTTGATCCGCCGCGCGACCCATATTTCCGAGCCGACGCGTCTGACTCTGGGCGACCTCACGCTCGATTTGCTCAATCGCGAGGTTTCGCGCGGGAAAGAGAAGATCGACTTGCAGGCGCGCGAGTTCGCGCTTTTGGAATACCTGATGCGCCACGCCGGCCGCGTGGTTACCAAGACCATGATTTTGGAGCACATCTGGGATTACAGTTTCGATCCCCAGACAAATGTCGTGGACGTGTTGGTCTGCCGGTTGCGCAACAAAATCGATCGGGATAAGAAACTCCTCCACACCATTCGCGGCGTAGGTTATGTCCTTAAAACCGCTTGACCGCCTCGACCGCTCGTTCAGTCTCCGGCTGAATTTCTGGTACGCGTGTGTCTTCACGGTGAGCGCCTGCGTCCTGTTTCTGTTTCTTTACGTCCTGCTCGCCGCCGCGATGGACCGTAAGGACCGCGAGATTATCGAATCCCGCGTCAAGGAATGCGCCGCGGTTTACCAGGGCGGCGGCGTGGAGGGAGTCCGGCGCTGGGCTGGGTTGGAATCCAAGAACAAGAAATCCTTCTTCGTCCGGCTCGTGAACCCGCTCAATCGCGCCAGCGCGCTTTTCGCGACCGTGCCGGAGGAGTGGATCGGTTTCGATCCGTCCGCCGCCAAGGTGGATGGCGGGGTGAACCGGACATTTATCCGCATTCCCAAGGACGCGGAAAAAGATTTCACGCTGGGCGAGGCGGTCTTGTTCGATGGCACCGTGTTGCAAGTGGGGCGCAGCACGAACAACCGCGAAACCGTCCTGCAACCGTTCCGCCGGATTTTCATCGCGGTCATGACTCCCGTCGTGATCCTGGGTTTCATTGGCGGCGCGATCTTCGCCCATCGCGCCATGAAACCGGTACGGGAGATTGTGGTGACCGCGCGGTCCATCATCGCCACCGGCAAGCTCGACGCCCGCGTGGTCGTCCACAAATCGCGGGATGAACTGGATGATCTCGCCCAATTGTTCAACCATTTGCTGGATAAAAACCAGGCCCTGATCGTCGGCATGCGTGAATCCCTCGACAATGTCGCGCATGATTTGCGGACCCCGCTGACGCGCTTGCGCGGAACCGCCGAGGCGGCCTTGCGCGGCAGTCCCGACGCCGACCGCGCGCGCGAGGCGCTGGCCGATTGCGTGGAGGAGTCCGACCGCGTCCTGACCATGCTGCAAACGATGATGGACGTGTCCGAGGCCGAGGCCGGCACCATGAATTTACGGCGGTCGGAAATCGACCTTTGCTCGCTCTGGGACGAGGTCATCGAGCTTTACCAGTACGTGGCCGAGGAAAAGCGGATCACCGTAACAACGGATTTTGACGGACCCTGCCCCGCGCTCGCCGACGCCGCGCGGATGCGCCAGGTATTCGCGAATCTTTTGGATAACGCCATCAAATACACCCCCGAGGGCGGCGCAGTGACCATCCAAGCCCGGCGTGATAACGGAAACGCCGTAATCCGCGTCCGCGATACGGGCATGGGTATTCCTCCAGCCGAACAAGGCAAAATCTGGGACCGGCTGTACCGCGGCGACAAAAGCCGCTCCCAACGCGGCCTGGGCCTCGGCCTGAGCCTCGTCCGCGCCATCGTCCGCGCCCACGGCGGCCGCGCGGAAGTATCCAGCCAACCGGATCAAGGCTCCGAATTCACGATCACCATTCCGGCGGGCCAAACCAGCGCCGTGTCGCGAATTCACGCGGAGGCGCAGGTGGTTTCATAGCAGTCCTCGCCTTTCCCTTTGAGCCGCTGCAGCGCTATATCCATAACTCGTTCATGATTTCGCGTTGAAGTCCGTGAAAGTGTCTTTGATGGACGCTCGTACGAAAATTTCTAAGGAGACTTCGGCGACCGCGCCAGCGTTTTGGAGTGCGGAAGTCCGCTTCCGCTTTCGACGGCGGTGGCCCTTCACCGCAGTGCAAAAGATGCTGTCGCGACAATCAAGCACCAAACCGAATGTTCATGGCATAACCGTTTTTGACGAGGCATGACTGACGCATTTGGAATAGCTCCAGACAATCGCGAGACGTTGCGCAATGCGAACCTGCTGGCACTTCAGAAAGCCGAAGCGGACTTCCGCACTCCAAAACCTTGCGGAGATTTAAAGACGCCGCGCTCTCTAATGGCTTGCCCCAGATGTTGGAACGGTCGACATAAATTGCGTTGTGTCAGCTTTCCGGGGCAGTCGCTTCCTTCCGCCTTAGTGTTTCCCGGCAAATATCCAATGCAGCGGACGGATGTCCGAGGGCCTTCGCCGCGCGGGCCATCTCCGCGAGTTTCGGGGAATTCAATAATTGACGCAAACGGTGGGGCAGGTCCTCCACGCGGTTTATCTTCGATGCCGCGCCGCGTTCGAGCAGGAAATCGCTGTTGGCCGCCTCCTGGCCGGGAATCGGGTTCAGGATCAGGAGCGGCTTGCCCACCGCCAGCGCTTCGGAGGTCGTTAGCCCGCCGGGTTTGGTGATCAGCAGGTCGGACACGGCCATCAACTCGTGCATATTGGTCACAAATCCCAGCACATGCGTGGGATGTTTGCGGTCGTGGACGGCTAATTCCCGGCGCAATTTTTCATTACGCCCGGCGACGACGATGGTTTGGAAATCCGTCTCCGTTTTGTCCAATTCGCGCAAGATTTCCCCCACCGGTCCCATGCCAAAACCACCGCCCAATACCAGCAACGTCGGCAAATCGTCACGCAGGCCGTAACGCCGCCGCACCGCCAGCGGGTCCGCCTTCGCGGAGAATTTCGCCGCGATGGGAATACCGGTAACGACCACGCTATTCACGGCAATTCCGCGCGCCACCAGCCGCGCCTTGGTTTCCGCCGCCGCCACGCAATAACAATCCACCGCCTCGCCCATCCAGAGCGCGTGCGCCTCGAAATCCGTCACGACGCAAACCACAAACGGAAACGCGCCCACCCATTTTTCGCGCGCCTTGGCCAGGATTTCCACCGGCAGAAAATGAGTGCAAAGGACAACATCCGGTTTGAACTGTTTGAGATGCCGGACGAACCGCGTGGTACTGGCGGGCGGAAACGTCCGCCGCAATTTGGCGAGCTTGCGCAGCAGCTTCGGATTGTCAGTCGTATTGAACAACATGCCCCATAATTCCGGCGCGTGGGCAACCAATTTTACATAACCATCGGAATATACCTTTTGGTGCAATTGCGAGAAGAAATCCATGACATCCACCTTTTCGACCACGTCCTTTGGATGCAATGAGCGCCACGCCTCGTCGAGCGCCGCGGCCACCTGGAGATGCCCGCCACCGGCGGTAATGGTAGTAATCAGAACACGCATGGATTCAAAACGTTGGGAACCATTTTTTGAAAATGGCTGAAATAGTCACTGAGTCCAAGTAATTTCCAAACCGTCGGGTGCCTTTGGGGCGCATCCTGGCTTTTAAGAATGTCCGCATCGCGCGGAAGTGGTAGGGCCGGTCGCGCTGCGACGGCCCCGCCCGCGTAGTAGCGGGCGGAATGGACGGTCCCATCGCGTAACCATTCGCGTGTCGCGCGTAAACAGCGTCTCCGATTGCGCCGCAACCCGGCGCGGACGGCGCGGCGCGCCATCCCTACCTTCAAACGGTGATTTGCCATCGGTGGTGGTTTTCATGCTTTCCCTAAAAATTGAGATGCCCCGTGCGTTTGGAGCCGAAACGCAAACTTCCCGGGTTAGAACGGCGGAGGCATTACGCCACTGACGTTCGCCGAGGTCCGCACCCGCATCCAAAGCCAGTCCTGGAGGTCGTCGGCGTCGTTGATATGGAATTGGTGGCCGAGCTTTTCCGACCGGCTCTTCCACACATGACTTTCGGAATGTCCATCGGCAAAGGCGAAACCGCAGCCGCCGTTGTGGTAGGTTCCCGGCGCGTCATACCAGATGGGCCGTTCCATGCCGAAAGCGAAGGCCGCGTCGTTGAGGTTGTGAACGTCCTCATCCACCAGCACCCAAAGCGCTGACGGTCCGGGCGCGCGGATGTCCGACATCCGCCCGTAAGTGATCCAGGGGGAATCCCGGCGGTGGTTTTCCTGGTTGTTTAACCACGGCCCGTTTACCGCCAGGTTCGGCGGGCCGGAATGACCGTGACCGGCGTCGAACCCGGCGCAAATCGTGCCCACCGCCTGGCTCATGGAAAAAGTTCTGGCCGCCGGTATCTTATGGCCCATCAGGGTGGGATCGACGCCCTGGTACAGTCCCATGCGTTTGTCTCCCGGACAGTGGAAGACGGCAACGTTTCCATTAAGGTACGGGGCGACCAAACTGCGGGCGGGGTCGCTCAACAGACTGGGATTGAATTCCTCCGGTTGGCCAACGCCCGCCGAGCCGCTGCACCAATTATGCCCCTGCGGCGCATTCCCATCATCTGGATTCGGCGGAAAAAAATCATGATTCTCGCTGGTGTACATCGTTATCGCGGTCATCATCTGTTTGCCGTTGTTGAGACAGTAAATGCCTTGGGCCTTTTGCTTGGATCGCGAGAGCGCGGGGAGTAACAAGGCCGCGAGAATCGCGATAACCGAAATCACCACCAGCAACTCGATGAGCGAGAAACCCTTTGCCAGTGGTCGTAAACCCGGCGGGTATTTGGTTGACATACGGTGAATCGAAAATAACGCTCTGGGACAGTCTTACCTAAACACGAATAGCCGCCCGAGTCAAAGTATAACCTTCAGGGAAAAATGAAAGCCGCCGCGAAATTTGCCGTTGTCTTGGTTACCGCCCCGGATTTAAAGGTCGCGCGCCAGTTGGCCCGCGCGGCCTTGTCCGCCCGGTTGATCGCCTGCGCCAATTTGGTTCCGCGAATTGAATCGCACTACTGGTGGCAGGGAAAAATCGAGCGGAGCGGGGAGGTGTTGATCGTCATGAAGACCGCGCGCACGCGCCTCGCGGCGCTGGAAAATCTCATTCTCGCCAATCATCCCTATGATACGCCCGAATTCGTCGTGGTCCCAATCAAGGCCGGAAACGCACGGTACCTGGCGTGGCTGGAGGACTCACTCGCGGGGAGGGACGTCCCCGAAACATCTGCGCTTTGAAGCTCTAAGCCACCATAATACGGCGCGTCCGGGCATCGAGTTCCACCTTTAGGTGGCGGGGCGTGGGAAGGTGCGATGGTTGGGAGAACTTTCGACTCGATCGAGATGCTACCGTCCCATCGGCTAAAGGTGGAACTCCATACCCCGATGCGAACGTCCTATCACCTTGGGGTTCACGGCACTATTAACTTGCCGCCCCGCCGCCATTCCGTCACCGTGCGAGCAAGGAAAAATTATGGATTACCATCTAAACCGCGACGGCCAAAACTTGGGAATTTTCCCGCTGGTGGAATTAAGCCGCCGCCGCGCCTTGGGTGAACTGAGCGGCACGGAGATGGTCTGGTGCGCCGGCATGTCACAATGGGAACCGCTCGATACGGTGTTGCGAAGGACAATCGGCGTCGGCGGTCCCAAACGCCGGATTTCGGTGGCAAAGGTGGTGGTCATAACAGTGGTTCTGGCGGTTCTGGCGATCCTCGTCACCGGTGCGTTATTGCTTTGGATTTTTCGTAAAAACGTGGAGAGCCGGCTCCTCGCCGCGGTCCCGGGCATCACGCAGAACCTCGCAACGGGCCTGGCGGGCGGTGATGCCGACGCTCTTGCCGCCGCCTCCAAGCCGGTGACCTGGACAACCAACACGCTTTTCCCCGCCGACGTTTTGAAGCGGGAGCGGGATTTCCGTTTGCGACAGTATTTGAATGGCTACAAACTCCGCGGTGAGCGCAAACCGTCCTACGATGCCGACGCCCTCGGACTCATCCAAAACTGGCTGGCGAGGAGTTACGGCGGAACGGTGGACACCAACCTGCCCCCGGAGGAAACACTGGCCGACAAGCTCGCAAATAACCCCGAATGCAACGATGGCCTGGTGCTGGTCGCGGTCGCGGCAAATACGCCAAATCTGGCGGAGCGCCGCCGCCGGACCGGGCGCGCGATAACGGCATTTGAGCATTCAAAACACCTCGCTTATCCCAAACTATACGCTACCCTCTTCCTCGCCAACCAATTGAACGGCAACCAGGAAGCGGCGGAGATCACCCGGCTGGATCAATCCGCGGTGTCCCTGCTCGCGGAGTGTTTCAAAGATGGCAGTTTGGCGCCGGGCGACCAGCAACTGTTCGCGGCTGTATTATTGACCGGAGCCGCGGACCATTTTTTCAGCAGGCGAACGGCTGACGTCATCGCCGCCGTGAAATCAGCGGGCGCGGATTTCCACTGGCTGGCGCTGGCGCTTGAGGGGGAGCAGCACATCCGGGCGGCTTGGAAGGCCCGCGGCAACGGTTTTATGAACACCGTTACCCCGCAGGGTGCTGCGGAATTCGAGCGGCAACTGGGCCTGGCCCGTGATTGTCTCACCCCGGCTTGGAAGCTCCATCCCGAATTTCCCCTCGCGGCCGAGCGGATGATGTATGTGTCCCTGGGCAGTTCGGACATCGGGGAAATCCGCGTGTGGTTCGACCGCGCGGTGGCGGCGGAGTTCGAGTATCCCGCGGCCTGGACCCAAATGCGCTGGGCTTTGCGCACGCGCTGGCACGGGGACGTGGAATCCGAGCTGGCTTTCGGACTCGCCGCACTGAACACCGGACGCTTCGATACCGACGTGCCGCGCGGTTATTATGAGTCCCTATCCAGCGCGGAGGACGACATGCAACTGCCTTTCGGCCGGCATATTTTTGATCGCGAGGATATCTGGCCGAACCTGCAACGCCTTTACGAGGGCTATATTCGCCAGTCCGCCGATTATCCCGGGACGCGGGACTCGTGGCGCAGCACCTATGTTGCCATTGCCTATCTCGCGGGAAAATATGAGGTGGCGCGAAAACAGCTCGAGACAATCAATTGGAGTCCGGGCCGGTGGAATCTCGCCGGTTGGGGACACATGCTGAACCTCCTGCCGGATGAGGTGGCGGCATTGACGGGATCCTTGGGTTCGCGAGTGGAAACGGCGGAGCAGGCATACGACCGCGAGGACTTCAGCCGTGCCATCAGCCTGTTTACCGATCTCCAAACGGTCACCAATACCGACGCGCGCACCCGCGACTTCATAAGGGAGCGCCTCGCGGCCTTGCGCGTTGAGGAACAGCTACAAAAAGGCGGCTGGGTGGACCTCATGCCGGGCGATACCAATCTCTCCGGTTGGGTGGTGGATTATGGCAAGCCCACGCGCACGGCGGACGGAGCCTTGGAGATCGAGTGTGGCCCCGACGGCCACATGCTTTTCGCCCATTCACGGGTCGGGCCGAATTTTGAGATCAAGGGGGAATTCGAGGTAGTTAAATCCTCCACCAAGGAATTTCAAGCCGGGCTGGTGGTCGGGCTTCCCCAATCCGACTCTTTTAATTGGTACGGCTTCCGGATGCGCCGAACCGCCGCCGATGGCGATATCGTAAGCCTCTCGCGCCAATATCAACTCCGCCAAGTAATGCAAAAAGTCGCGTTCAACGAGGGCGCGAACTCGTTTGAATTCCGGATCAACCAAAACAAAGTGACCGCCTCCGTGAACGGCCAAAAGGTCTTCGAAAACGTGGCGTCGCCCCAGGGAATCTCCGTGGCCGATGAGGAATTCCGCGTGGGTGTGGGAGCGTACAACGACAACAACGACACGGTCATCCGGTACCGCAATCTTCAAGTGCGCAAGGTCCAACCGCGCGGAAACAAAAAGTGACCGGGAATGAATTCTACGGCCCGGGTAATCAAGAAATTGGGATTGAAGGCCGCAAGTTTTTCATCGGTCTTTGGGTCAATGAGAGCTTTTGTCCGTGGACGATTCGCCGGGAGACGATTGGAGGCGCTCCAGCATTGTGGACAAGCTTTCCGGAATCTGCCGGCTGGCCTGATCCGGGCTGACATCCATGGCGCCGGTGACGGTGACTCGAGTTTCCGCGGGTTTCTCGCTGCCGACCAATTCAAAGGCCAGCCAGGGTGAAACGCGGCGGAACGACATCGGGGTTGAATGCCAGCGGTCGAACGGTGACGGTTTCCAAGCCTCCCTCAGCCTTGCCTCGGCCACGCGCTCGCCTTTTGGCACGGTATTCAGATTCCAATCCATCGTGTCACCCAGGGCGTATCCGTTCTGGTCAGCCCACGTCTGGATGGCCTGGGTCACGGTGTCCATATCCGCCTTGCAATTATAATAGCGAGTGAAACTGCCGGACCTCGGCGAACCCAAATGGGTGGCCTCCGCGAACTGGCCGACGAGGAACAAACTGAGGAACGCAGCCGTGCAAATTCCGAGACTGGCCCGAAGATGACGCCAGGAGAGGATCCATTTTTTCGTGCCGGGCGGAAATTGATATGAGCCGATTATTGCGAATGTGAACAAAAACAAACTAAAGCCGCCGACGACCAGATTGGGACCCGCGCTATTATAATGATGTCCCGGCCCCGGCCCTCCGCCCCAACCGAAGAACCATCCGGCGCTGTAGCCGTTGTAACCTCCCCGCATTTCCACGGTCGGAATCTCCTTGCTGAACGCGGGAAGATTCTGGAGCAGATGATATTCCTTGCCTTTGTATTCCGCCTCATATTGTTCAACGCTACGGGAGCTGTAATTGCCGTTCATGCGATTCTCATCCCAATAATTAAAAGCCCCGCCGATCAAGAAGGGAAAACACAGCACGGTCAAACAACCGACGTTCACAACGATGGCGGAGATCCGCGAGCGAAGCGGGAATTTGCTCCAGTTGGCGCGTTGCACCGGGAAACGCCGCATATGCTTCAACGAGATCCACGTCACTAGCGAGGCCATGCCCAACGAAGCCAGCCAACAACCCGGGCCGCGGAAGTTCCACAAAAATTTCGTCGCCAGCCAGCCGACGCAAAACAACCCGAAATACTTCATCCAAACCAATTGCGGGTTCAGTTCCTTTGCCGCGTTTTCCAATCCTGCTCCCGCTGGCGCCTTCGAACGTTTTGCATTTTGCGTCGGCGCCCCGGCGGCAGCCGGGATCGGGTCTTCCTCCGGGCCGCTTTCCGCCTCCTCGTCCTTGCCCCAATCGAATAGTAAAACGAGCCCAACCACCGGCCAGGCGGAATTGCTAATCCAAACGCCATAACCACACAACCCGACGACGCCGACAACCCAAAGGGCCGTGACCCATCGTCTTTCTTGCGGGCCGGCGGTTTGATCGAACCTCAGGTTGTGCATAAGAAGGAGAGCGAGCGGCCACGCCGAATTTAGTGTCCCCATCGCCAAACCGATTACTCCGCACAGTGCGAGGATCTTGACCGCTTCCGCCACCACAACCGGCCGCTCGTTCCGGGGTTGCCGGGGCTGGCCTCCGGCTCGAGATCCGGGGCGGCCCTCTGTAAAAGACTCCACATCCGTTTTGACTTCGCTAACGTGCTGATAGCGCCGCGCCGGTTCGCGTTCCAAAGCGCGCAGAACCACCTCGTCCAGCCGCACGTCCACCTGGACTCTTTTCGATGGCGCATCGAACCGCCCCATGGGAACCTCACCCGTTAGCATCTCATAGAACACCACGCCGAGGGAGTAAATGTCCGCGCGGTGATCCACCCCTTGGGCGTTTTGGCGCTGTTCCGGTGCCATATAGTTCATCGTGCCCATCGCCGCCTGGGACATGGTCAACGCCGTATCCGGCGCGACGCCTAGCAACTTGGCCAGGCCGAAATCGGCGATTTTCAGTTGCCCCTTTTTGCTGAGCAGGATGTTCTCGGGCTTGATGTCGCGATGAACCACACCCTCGTCGTGCGCATATTGCAGGGCGGTGCAAATCTGGGTGACCAATTCCAGCGCCTGGCGCGGTTCGAGGGGTTGGGTTTGGAGCAATTGCCGCAGATTCATCCCATCCACAAACTCCATGATGAAGTAATAATACCGGTCGGTCTGGCCGAAGTCATAAACGGCCACGATGCCCGGATGATTGAGTTTGGCCAGGGCTTTGGCCTCGCGATTGAAGCGTTCGGCAAAGGAGGGATGTCGCAGGGATTCCAGCGGTAGGATTTTCAGGGCCACGAAGCGGTCCAAACGCGGCTGGCGGGCCTTATAGACCATGCCCATGCCGCCCATGCCCAGCAGCTCAAGAATTTCCAATTGGGGAAATTGCGACGCGAGTTCGGCCACTTCCGGTGGAACGCGCGCCCCCGCCGCGGCTTCGGCCGCCGGGTTGACGTTGATAGTCGCGCCCGGGGCCGCCGGTTCGGTACCGAACGCCGCCCTGGCAAGGCATCGCGGGCACAAACCTTCCGGCGCGTCCGGGGCCAATGGCGCATGGCATTGCGGGCATTTCTTGAGCGCCACCGTGGCAGCGACCGGCGGAGGTTGGGGCAACGGCGGAACTGCCGGCTTGCGTCCCTTAAAGTAGCGGATGAGGAAGACCAGTCCGACGATGAGCGCCGCGAGCAGGAGCAATGGCATACTCAGCACGAGGATTAATTCCCAGGGGCCTAAATTAAAATACGCGAAAAGCGGGTTCATATATTTGATCTTTTGTAACTATCCATTCACCCGTTACAGAAGAATTTCATCGGCCAAGGTAACAATGTTTTAAACCGTCACTGGCTCAACGCGCGGAAGACTTCCCGCAATTCGTCCTCCACCTCGGAATCCCGGGCGACGGTCTCCGCGATTTCCGCCCGCACGACCTCGCGATAACGCTGCTTCAGGCGCAGGACGGCCATTTTCACCGACGCTTCGCTGATCCCCATTTTGGCGGCTATTTCCGCGTAACCGACGCCTCCGCGGCCCTCCGTCAGGGTCGTTTTCAATTGCTCGAATAATTCCCGCTTGCCCCGGTCGGAATATTCCTGGCGCAAGCGCGCGAGGGCTTGCTCCAGCAAGGTCAAAGCCCAGCGTTTTTCGAAAGCCTTCTCCGGCGTGTGCTCGTCCGCGGGCTGGAATCCGATGGTCGTTTCCGCCTCGGAAAAATCGAGCGGCAGGGGCGCTTGTCCGCCGCCGCGTTTCCGCGCCCGCGCGCGATCCCGCTGGTTCGAGAGAAAGTGTTTCAACGAGGCCAGCAGGAACGAGCGGAACCGCCCTTTCGTTTGATCCACCGAACCCAGGAAATCTTTTTCCAACAAGCGGGCGAAAAACTCCTGGGTCAAATCCTGCGCATCATGGGGGCTTTCACCCTGCCGGCGAATGTAGGTGTAGAGGGGAGGCCAGTAAACGCGGCAAAGCTTTTCCAGCGATTGCTCCGCGCGAGCCAGATCCTTTTTGCCGGCGGCGGCGAGGACGACGCTCCATTGGGTCTGCCCGAATTGGGCCGCGCCAACGCCGTCGGTTGGCGGACCTGGTTCAGAGGTGGGGTGCCGCACGGGCTTTACATAGCACCGCGGAGATGAAATTCCAGACTTATCGGATGCCAGACTTATCGGAGCGCGTGTTCGGAACGCGAATGAGATACCGCTTGCTGCCAAGACCATGGGAAAGACGACAAATCTGGTTCGGCCGTAGCGCAGGTTTCCCAACCTGCTGTGTCGCGGGTTTCCCAACCCGCGTGCCGGTGGCCAATCTGGCGCATCGGGTACGCCTGTAGCATGCCGATTAGGAAATCGGCGATACAGCAGGTTGGGAAACCTGCGCTACGGTCCACTGTGCGTCAGTGTCATCTGTCCCACGCGCCAACTAGTAATTCCACGTTGCCGCCGTTCCAGTCTGGATCGCGTAACAAACGGTTGGCAAAACGGCTATGATCTGGCCTGCTATACCCCATGGCGAAAACTTCATCCCAATTCGAGGGTTTGCTCGACGGCTATTTCGAGTCTTTGCTCGGGGAGTATCCGATGCAGGCGGCCGTCGCCGGTTTGGCGGAAGGACGCGGGCAGCTCGGTCGCGCGACGCTGGAATTTGAAACCCGCTGGCACAAACGGCGTTTGAAGGCGCTTGCGGCACTTGATGCGGTTTCCCCGGCGGAATTGTCCCGCGAACAGCATTTGGACCGGCTCGCGTTTCGGAGCCAGTTGCGGCGGGAAACGGAGGAATTTGATCAGCGCCGCCACGCCTTGGAACCACGCGCGCTGGATCAGGTATTGGGAATTCTATTGCACGAGTTGCAGCGCGGTGATGACGAACCCGCCGCTGTCGCGCGCAATTTACGTTCGCTCTTGCGGGAGACGCCCCGGTATCTCGGCGAGTCCGCCGCATTAATTGACCAGCCGGAGCGCGTGTGGCGGAAAGTGATGGAGCAAACCGCCGCCGGGGCCGCTTCGCTGTTCGACGCGGTCGCGGAGTTTTTGAAGCGCAATGAACCGCGCAAATCCGATGCCGGCGCGATCGCCGCCGCGCAAAAGGCGTTCGCGGATTATCGCGATCACGTCCTGGCGCGGCCCGTGGCTCCGGAGGGTTCGTTCGCCGTGGGCGCGGAAGTGTTGCAAGGCCGCGTCCGCGATCAACTGGGTCTGGATTATTCGCTGGGTGAGATTGAGTCGCTGGCGTTGTCCGAGGTTGAGCGATTGGGCGAATTGATGCGGGTCGAGTGCCGCAAATTCGGCCGCAATCGTTCGGCGGATGAAATCATCGCGGCGGCGCGGGCGGAGTGGGATCCGGGCGATGATTTGCTGGCAGTTTACCGCCGGGAGACCGCGCGGGTGGCAGACGGTTTTCGCGCGGCGAATGCGGTGACATTTCCCGCGGGTGAATCGTTGGAGGTGCGGCTCGTGCCGGAGTTTATGCGCCATCTGTTTCCCACGGCGGCCTATTCCGCCCCAGGCGCGTTTGAGAAGCGCCAGCGCGGCATTTTCTGGGTGAACGATTTGAGCGTCACGAAAAAGACGGACGCGGAAAAGCGTGCCGAGCGGCAGCAACATTTCGGCCTGACGCTCACCTGCGCGCACGAGGCGTATCCGGGGCATCATTTGCAATTCGCGACCGCCAACCAGCACCCGCGCAAATGGCGTCGGCTTTTCGCCCATGCGGTTTTTTACGAGGGCTGGACGCTCTGGTGCGAGCAGATGATGGCGGACTTGAACATCGATCCGTCGCCATGGCTTCGGGCGCAGCAATTGCACGACGCGCTCTGGCGCGCCCACCGCATCCTCGTCGATCTGCGGTTGCAGACCGGGCGCTACACCTATGAACAAGGCGTCGCCCACATGCGGCGAAACCTTGGTTTCACGAAAGCCCGCGCGGAGGGTGACGTGAACTGGTACACCAGTTCGCCCGGCGTGCCGATGAGCTACTGGCTGGGCCGCCTGGAAAACGCGCGCCTCGGCCATCGCTTGATGGAGGGCCGGGGATGGAGCCTCCAAAAATTCAATGACTGGTTAATCAGCTTCGGCACCCTCCCGCAGGCGTGGCTGGAAAAATACGGGCTGGATTGAGGCGGGCGGGCATCGGTCAGATATCCGAATCATCACTATTCTCAACTAGTTGGTAATGGAAATTTTTGCAGCCTTTCCGGCGGAGCCAGTCGAGGAATTGCGGCAAAGTGGTTTCGGGATCCGGGATGCCAAATTCCGGTATGAGGAACAATAACGAGTGCCGCGACACGAATCCCGATGGCTTGAGCTCGCCATTTGCGGGCCCGGCCGCCCTTCCGAGTCGTTCGCCAATTTTGGCGCCAATCGCGGCGGCGGTTGCGCGCTGGGCTTCGTTGGTTTGTTGGACCTCAAATAGCTGGCGTTTCCAAGTGACCAAGTCAGCGTACGGCGTGGATGCGTATTCGGCGGCAAGTTGGTCGAACGCCTGATTCCAGATCCTCCGGTTTGATTCCTCAATCATTCGCACGGTTGCGTTCGTGTCACCGTTTTTTCCGGCGGCGACCGCGGCCGACCAGGATTTCACGGAGCCGTCGGCAACGGTCTTAAGGAATTGGGTATCCATACGCCACCAGACGCGCCGCGCCTCGAGTTGCGGGGCAAAGGACGGTGATTCCACGATGGGATCCCAAGGTGGAATCAGGTTGATTTCATGAACGCCAAAGTATCCACCGAGCAGCGTCTCTAAATTTGTCGCCGCCACTCTGTTGGTGGCTAGAAAACTGAAGGCGATGGAAATTCCGCCATTGGTAAAAACCGTCGTGTTGGTGGATTCGCCGTGGAACCGGTCGAACCACTCCTTTACCGTGACGGAATTAGTTCCAGGCAGGCTCACCATTACCGAATTACCCAGCAGAATCGCCGTGGCATTTGCTGGAAGCGAATTGGTGGAACTTCGATACGCCGCCTGCGCGTCCGCATGATTTCGCAAGGTTACGGCCACGAAATCCCGGTGTCCGGCCGCGGCGGCGGGAGCCCCGTTGCCGCGCCATACCTCGCAGACCGCGGGTTCGAGGCGAATTTTGGGCTGGTCCATGGAGGCATGGAAGAAATCACCCATGCCCCCGATCACGGTTACGAAAAAGAACAACACCGATACCGCGATGGCTCCGCCGTAGAGCGAAAATAATCCGAGCGTCGCGGCGATCCCGGGCGGGCGGGCGTTCAGCGTTTCATAAATATTCAGGACCACGTTCGCGACTGTTTTGTTGCTGGCAACCGGAAGTTCGGCCTTGATCGCGGTGATCAGCGTTTCCGCTTTGGTTTGCGGAATACGTTCCTCACCGGGCAGGGCCGGGGGAAGGGGATTGCGCCGGAAATGATCAACGACCTTCCCGATCTTGAACGCGGCCGGAATTCCGACCGCGAGGCTGATGGCAATAAAGACCGTGAGCCGGCCCAGATGCGCGACCGTGAGGCCGACGAGCGCGACGACGGCGAGAATCCGAAAGCCGCCATCCAGCCAGCGATTCCGTGAAAACAAGGTGATGTGCATGAACCGCCCGCCGTCCATCGGCAGAACCGGGAGCAGGTTGAAGGCGTTGATCAGGATCATGAGCATTGCCGCCTTCCGTTCCCATTCCATTCCGGTTATCATCGCCGCCACCCCCAGCGCCGAGCCGAGCGCGATTCCCGGCAGCGGACCGGCGAGGTAAACCAATGCTTTCTTCCAGCCCTCGATGGTTCGATTCCGGCCCGTCACCGCCGCGCCGAAAAAGGGAATGAAAAACATCCGCAAGTCACGGTAGCCAAAAACCCGCATCGCCACCCAATGCCCGAATTCGTGAAAAAGGAGAATCGGGATCAACCATAGAACCGTCTCCCATTTCCAGCGGGCCGCTCCAACCACCAGGAAGGCGATGCCGGAAAGCACCAGCGGCCAGATCGCTTGGGACCAGCGGGGTTTCTGTTCCTCCAGCCGCGCGATTTCCGCCAGCACTTCGGGATGGGATGAACCCTGGGTGCGCAGGTCATCGACCTTCGCGGTGAATTCCGCCGCCTTTGCCGTCTCGTCGGGATGGCGTTGGCGGAAGAAGCCGGACGCCAGATGGTAATCGCGTTGCGACACATGCAGGTTTTCACACGCTTGAATTACCTCCGCCTGATTTCGGACGGCGGTGATTGACTTGTTTTCGCGGGTCGCGAGTTTTTGGTGCGCCAACCACAGGCTCGACGGTTTCACGCCCGGCATCCGGTTCATTTTAACGCTCCGGGGCGCGGGCGTGTCCGGGGTTCCCGCGGACGAGAGCAGGAAGGTGCCGTCGCTGAACGGCGTGAAAATGATCGTGAACAAAGCGCGCTCCCGTTTCGCGGCGCGCGCCCAGTAACGATTGTGGATGCGGGCGCAATGCTCACCGGAAGAATGGCGGTACGTGGCCCAATACAGTGTGGTCCCGGTGCCATCATCGTTGATGTAATGATAAACCGGGTCTTGAAAACCAAGTTCGCGCAGTTCGTCGGCCAGCGGCCGGAAATGGTCGGAGATTTCCGCTGGCAACTCCTCGTAGATACATTCGAGCGTGGAATCGACGTTCGGATCATCCGAGGAAAAAGGCACGCGTGAGCGGAGCAGCTTCGCCAGCAGCGCAACCACAAATCCGAGGGGTTTCCGGTGGCAGGTCCACCACAACTCCGTTAGGTTGGCGCCCACGGAATCGATCTCGTAGAAAGTTGGCATGTGATTTGGGAAACCCCGGCGGTAATTATTTTGCCGCATGAAATGACACACGCGAGCTAATGACAAGAATAAAGTCACGGAGATTCGATATTTTTCCCCTATGTGGAACCCGCCATAGCGCGGTAATTCCCACCAGGAGGTGGAACTCGTCGCGCTGCGACGAGTAGCGCCGCGTTCAGCGGCGCAACGGGCGAGCGGCCAACGCAGGAAGTGCCTCGACGCCCGCCCGCGCACCTGCCAGCATGACCACGGAAGACGATATGCACCCAATCGACGAATACCAAAAAAGACTCACCACTTGGAATGCGGAAACGCAATTACAGGAGAAACGGCATTTGCGCGTGGGGAACTGGCGGATTGTGTATTTTATCGGGTTGCTGGTGTTGGCCGCGATTTTGTGCCAGTCGCGGGTGGCGTTGGGCTGGGTGTTATTGATGGTCATGGCCGGCCTGTTTGTCAGCGGCATGATCCACGACCGGATATTGAACGCGCGGGATTTAGCCCGGCTCGCGGCGCGTTTTTACCAGGCTGGCATTGATCGCCTGACCGGCAAATGGGCGGGAAAAGGATCGCCGGGAACGGAATTTCTCGATCCCCGGCATCCGTACGCGGGGGATTTGGACATTTTCGGCAAGGGGTCGCTGTATGAACTTCTCAACGCGGCGCAAACGCGGGACGGTCGCGCCCTGCTGGCGGACTGGCTGCTTCACCCGGCGTCGCCAGAGCAGATACGCGCCCGCCAAACAGCTGTAAATGAGTTGCGCCCCAAGCTGGATTTTCGCGAGCGCGTCGGCTTATTGGCGGCTGAGGCCGAGACGCAGGTGCGGACGGACCGCTTGATCGCGTGGTCGCAACGGCCGCTGGCGCTGAAATCGAAGGCCGTGCGCGGCTGGGCGCTGGCGCTGCCGCTGCTGAACGCCGGCGCATTTGGCGTTGGCGTGGCCACCGGGCAATACCTTCCGTTTATCGTAACCGTTGTCGCTCAGTCCATCCTGGCGCGGACTTGGCGCGGCCGGGTCCGGGACGCGACGCGCACGCTGGGTTCACCGGCGCGTGATTTGAAATGGCTGGCGGGATTGCTGCGACGGGTTGAGGAGGAGCGTTTCGAGACGCCGCGTTTGAGGGAATTGCAGGCGGCCTGCGTTCGGGATGGGATAAAAGCGTCGGAAGCCATCGGGCGGTTGGCACGGCTTTATGACTGGTTGGAGTCGCGGCAGAATATTTATTTCACGGTGATTTGCGGTTGGCTGTTATGGGAGATGCAATTCGCCTTCGCGGTCGAGGCATGGCGGGCACGCTTTGGCCCGGCGATCGAACCGTGGGTGCGAAGCCTCGCGGAGTTGGAGGCGCTGTCGTCTCTGGCCGGTTACGCTTACGAGCATCCGGCGGATGTGTATCCTGATTTGCGGGAGGGAACGTCTCCCATGGTCATTGAAGCCGAAGGATTGGGACATCCGCTGATTCCCGACGAGCAATGTGTGCGCAATGATCTGCGGCTCGGTGCGGACCGCCGGCTAGTCGTGATCAGCGGCTCGAACATGTCCGGCAAGAGCACTTACATGCGGGCCATCGGCGTCAATGTGGTTCTGGCCCAGGCCGGGGCGCCCGTGCGCGCGAAGAGATTTGCCCTGACGCCGGTGCAAATCGGCGCGTCGTTTCGCACGATGGATTCGCTCCAGGAGGGTGTCTCCCGCTTCTACGCGGAAATCACCCGGCTGCGGGATGTGCTCAAGCTGACAGAGAAAACGCCGCCGCTGCTTTTCCTGCTGGATGAAATATTGGGCGGCACCAATTCCCACGACCGCCGCGTAGGCGCGGCCGCATTTGTAAAATCCTTAATCCAACACGGCGCGTTGGGCCTGATCACGACGCACGACCTCGCCCTAACCGCAATCACATCAGAAATTCAACCATCCGGCGCGAACTTCCATTTCGAGGACCAAATGTCAGAGGGCCGCATGAGCTTCGATTACCAACTGCGCCCCGGCGTCGTGGAAAAAAGCAACGCGCTGGAACTGATGCGCTCGGTGGGATTGGAGGTTTAGACTGTGTCACTAACCAACGGTCGAAAGTGTCGCGTTGGAGTTATATGAATGGCCACGCGCAAAGGTTTGCAAACGCGATCGCTAAAGCGGATGGACGGTAAGGAGCGGAGAAAAGCGTGTAAAGTCGCTGCCATTGTGCGTCAAAAGGTGTTGCAATCCATGCGCAAGCATCGTGGCTGCGATGTTGGCATCGTGGACTTGCCTGCCTTTAACCGCAAAGCGCTGGACCAGTTCGCCGAGCTTTTCGGATGCAAGTCTGGTGTCTTCCAAAATTTAAAAATGGCTAACGCCCGGTATCACCATAGATGTCTTCCCGGCGGAAAGTGGAATCCTCGGGCCACGCCGCCAGATGAAGTTTTGTAAGCCGCAATGGTCCGGCGGGTTTGCGCCGGGCGGTATCCAAAGGACTTTCCTCAATCACCACCACCGCCCGGTGCGGCCCTGACGTGACAGATTTAGGCAGTCCGATTGTGAGCGTCTGATCCGGCGCAACTTCACTCAGTGCCTCGACTGTAATCATGGGCTGGAAAATACGCCCTAGAGTCCAATTTGGCAATAAGGTTGACGAGTTACGACACCAGTTCAATCGCACAATCAATCGCGTTCCAAAGCACTTCGCCGGAGGCCGCACGGCGGCGTCTTCCGGCGGCGGCAAGCGCGCTCCATGCCGGGCGGACAACGGGCGTGTTCAATTGCCCGGTCATTTTTTCCGCCAGCGCGTCCGCGTTTCCCGCGGGGAAAAACGTGAGGTGTTCGGCCTCGACTTCGAGGTTCACGGGAATATCGGAAACGATCACCGGCACGCCTAGCGATACGGCGTCATAAACCGCGCCGCCGCCCGGCCCGCCCTCGAAGAGCGTGGGCTGCACCACCGCCCGGGCGTTTTTCATGATTTCAATTTGGTCGCGTTTGGGAATCAGGCCGAGGGAGCGCACGCGCGGTTCCAATCCCCACGCTTTTACCTTCGCCATCAACGTGTCAAATTCGGCGGTTCCATTTTGGCCCACGGTGCTGCCAGTGCAAATCAGCGTAATGTCCGGGGCGCGCGCAGCGGCGATGCGGAAGGCCGCGAAGGCGGTGGCGTGGTCTTTGTGCGCCCAAAATTGATTGGAGATGAGAAAGAACCGGCCGCCCACGCCGTGGCGGGTCAGCGCATCCGGATGTTCAGTCCCCCAATCAGGGCTGGGTGCGGGCGAGAAGGGCAGGGCGAAGATCCGGGCGGTCGCCTCCGGCACGAATTTCGCGATGTCCGCCGCGGCGGCGCGGGAATTAACGATGGCCGCGCGAGCGGTGGTAAGTATTTCCGAGAAATGCTGGTCGCGCGAGCGGCGGCTCTCCGGCGTGAAATGCTCGGGAAAATATTTATGCTGAAAATCGTAGGCGTACGCCACCCACGGGCGCGGAAAATCGATCCCCAGCGAATGCAACGCCGGCAGTACAACGTCAAGTCCGAGACGCTTGACCGCGCGCAGCCGCGGACCGCGCCCGACGTCGATGCGCTGGATCACGATGCGCCCCGCAAACTCCGCCAGCGCGGCGTGGACCATCGCGGAAGGCGGCGCGAACTCCGGCGGCGCGGGCTTGCCGGACACGAGGGATCGAACGGCCTGTTTGGTTCCGCGCCGCAGTTTTCGCCAGGCGAGCTTCGGTCCCCAATCGGGAATCAGGACGTGAACCTCCGCTCCTTTGGCGCGCGGCGCGGACAGCAGCGAATCAATCACCGTCCGCAGAAAATCAATGCCACCGCCCCAACCCGTGAAGTCCTGGGCCAGAATCCCGACTTTCACCCGGCGCTTTCCTTCCCAGGCGCGGTCGCGGAATTTTGCAATTCGAGAAATCCGATCAGCTTGCCATCCTCGCCATCCTGAAACGCATAGCCCAGCGAGCGGTACAGCGCGATTGCCGCCGCATTTTCCAGATGCACCGTCAACCGAATGCGCCTCGCCCCGCGTTCCGCCGCCACGGCGCGCAAGTGATTCATCAGTCGGCGTCCGTATCCGTGCCCTTGCGATGGCGGATCAACCACGATGCCCAGGCTGGGAATCTCATAACCCTCGTCCCAACCGCGCAGCATTCCGTAACCGACAATCTTGCCGCCGTTCATTAGCACGCAATAAAAATCACGGCCCGTGTACGCGGCGCGTGATGCCGCTTCCTCAACGGTAAGCGAGTGCGGATGAAAAAAATTCTCCACGCCGAAATCATTCAATCGTTCAAAAAATTCACCCAGCGAACTCGCGTGTTCCGGGCCGACAGTTGCAATGATCGGTGGCGTCGTTATTGGCGCGCCAGCCGACGCCACTTTATTGCGCCGGTTGCCGTCCTCAAAAAAAGCACGAATAGCGGAAACAACTTCCCCGACTTGTCCATCGGTTAATCCCGGCCAGCTCGGCAGATTGATTCCCCGCCACGCCAAATTTTCCGCCACAGGATGGCGTTGGAAACGGACCGCGTACATCGGCATCGTATGGACCGGATAAAACAGCGGGCGCGTTTCGATTCCGCGTTCGGCCAGCCACCCACGCAAGGGATCGCGGTCGGCGGCGTCATTGACGAGAATCGAAATCATCCAGTGCGAGTGGATCAGATGGGCGGGTTCGCCGTGCATTTCCACCGGCACGCCGCGCAGTCCCTCGCGATAGGCGGCCGCCAATTCGCGTTTTCGGGTGATGAATTCCTCCGCGCGCTCGAGTTGCGCGAGGCCGATCGCGGCGCAAATATTGGTCATCCGGTAATTGTAGCCGATGACATCGTGCCAATACTCCCGGTGCGCGGCGAGGCCCTGGCCCTTGAAATGTTTGGCGCGCGCGGCCAGCGTCTGGTCGTTCGTCACCACCATGCCGCCCTCGCCGGTGGTGATGGTTTTGTTGCCGAAAAAACTGAACGTGGCGATGTCGCCGAATGTGCCGACATGCCGGCCCTTCCATCGCGCTCCAAAAGCCTCCGCGCAATCCTCGACCAAAAAAATACCATGCTCCCGCGCAATGGCGGTGAGCGCGTCCATGTCGCAAGGCTGGCCGTAAAGATGCACCACCATGATGCCCTTGGTGCGGCTGGTAATTTTAGCGCGAACGTCGACGGGGTCCATCTGCCACGTATCTGGCAACGAATCAACAAAAACCGGCGTCGCGCCCGTGTAAGCAATGGCGTTCACCGCTGCGACATATGTCAGCGTGGGCACGATCACCTCGTCGCCCGGCCCAATCCCCAACGTCACCAGTGCCAGATGCAGCGCCACCGTTCCATTGCAAACCGCGTGGGAATATTTGACGCCGACATATTCCGAAAACCGTTCCTCAAACTCGCCGAGAAATTTCCCCTTGGACGAAATCCAAGTGGAATCCAGGCATTCGAGAACATAACGCTTCTCGTTGCCGGAAAGGTCCGGTTGGTAAACTGGAATGGCCCCCGCTTTCACAGAGGCCATGCCGATCCGGGATTTGTCGAATATTGCGGTTTCAAATCACCGTAACCCTATTCAGCCCGGGGTCAAAACGCCACCGGAAAACGGTAATGTTCTAAATCGGGTAGGGACTGGCGCGCCGCGCCGTCCGCGCCGGGTTGCGGCGCAATCGGAGACGCCGTTAACGCGTTACCCACGAATAGTTGCCCGCCGTCGCCGCCAAATTGGGACACCACCCGGAAAACGGTTCGTTACGCAAAAAGCAATTCTTTGGTTCCGTCATATTCCGTCAAAGGGATGGATTCCCCCAAGTGCTCGGCAAGGGCGCAGAGGTTTAGTTTTTGCAGTATTTCAGTCGTGATCGGTCGCTTGGCGTCCCAGAAAATGAACGCCCCGAAAAATTCGCGGGCCGTATCGGAATTCAAAAGGCGCAATAACAATTCGGCTCCCTCTCGTGACTCGCAGGGAATGAAATTAATCGTGTCGTCCACGACGATGGGCTTGTGGCGATGAGTGGTAACCAAACGGAAATCTAATCGGTGGTAAAATCCAGAAATAGCAACTTTCCATGGGGTAAATGAATAATCACCGACGCCAAAGATGCTGAATGGGGATCGGTCTTTGTATATTGAGCTGCCGCGTTTTGCCAGCATCGCCTTGTGGCGCGTTAAATATTCCCATGTCTTGGGGGCGTCGTCCGCAATGTGAGCGGTCGATTCATTGACGGTTTGTTGTGGCACCAACATCCACTTGCGAGGATTCGTTACCCGCCCGTTCGCGATGCAGGAACTTTTCAGCATCGGAAACAGGTAGGTATCCTCCAAATCAACGATCTCCCCGAGGTTGTTCGTAAGTTGGCCGGCGTCATCCTCCGTGAATTCCATTATCTTGGAACAATCGTGCTTGATGCCCGAGCGCCATTTGAATGGGGAATTTCCAATTAAATGATGGCAAGGTTCGTATGTGGCGATATTGGAAATTAAATGTCTCTGCCGATATCCAATGGTCTGGTGCGGCTCGATGGCATCCAAACCGGGGAATACCGGACATTCCATAATCTCCTTTGACGACGGCTCAATGATTAACAAACAAGCATCGACGGAAACGTTGAATTCCTTTTTTGCGTCGATCAGGCGGATTGCGCTCCGAATTGGAATGGAGTGCTTCCATGCGTGGACGAGGGCTTTGCGGGCAACGGCGGACTTGCAAAGCAGGGCGATTGTGATTTTACGGTCGGCCAGCCAGTTTAACATCCGTATCAACATCCATTCCGAGATGTCGAAATTCGATTTACCGGTCATGGCGTCGAAGCCTTTGCGTTTTTGAAAATTGCTTTTTTCCGGAAGATTTGAACCGCCGATGGATCCGACTTTTGCGTTGGTCACCCAGGGGAGGTTCCCAACCACCAACAGCGGTTGTGGTTGACGTTTCAGAAGTCCGTCCCAATCAACGGTGAAGAAATCCCCGTTATGAATCGATGCTCGTCCGGAAAGCCTTTTCGCGGCCTCGGCGACATATTCCGGATTGATTTCGACCCCTGACAGTGTCGCGCCCGGCCAGACCATGGCAGCGGCTTCCAAAAATGCCCCGACACCGCAGGTAGGTTCCAACACCGACGCGGGAGCGTGACTGTTGGCGGCTAGTAGCCGGCAAACGCGCGAGGCCAGGTCAATGGAAGTCTGGAAGTCACCAAACTCTGTGATTGCGTCGCTCATTTCACTCTGAGTATGCCCGCGACTTTCCCTGCTTTTGCAATGACGCGCGTATATTCCGTTTTAGATTATGACTGTCGCGCTCACTTCGCCATCACAATCTCCGCCGATTCATCCGCCTTGGGCGACACCATGCCGGCTTCCGGCGCGGGCAACGGCTTGTGCAGTGGCGCGGCCGGCAGGTCGGATGTTTCATCCGCCTTGTGGAATTTCACACTGACGATCTTGCTGATGCCCTGTTCCTCCATCGTCACGCCGTAGAGCACGTCGGCCATGCCGATGGTGCGTTTGTTGTGGGTGATGATGATGAACTGGGAATGCGACAGGAACCGCTGGAGCACGCGGATGAAGCGGTTGATGTTCGATTCGTCGAGCGGCGCGTCCAACTCGTCCAGCACGCAGAACGGGCTGGGCTTGACCTGGTAAATGGAGAACAGCAGCGCCACCGCCGTCATGGTTTGCTCGCCGCCGGACAGGAGGGAAATGGATTGCAATTGCTTCCCGGGTGGGCGCGCCACGATATCGATGCCGCTTTCGAGCGCGTCGCCATCGCCGACCAGCAGCAGGTCCGCCTTGCCGCCGCCGAAGACCTCGGTGAACATCGCGCGGAAATTGTCCCGGATTTTCTCGAACGTCTCCGTGAACATCTGGCGCGTCTGGAGGTTGATGCGGTTGATCACGTCCAGCAACTGCGTCTTGGCGTTGACCAAATCGTCGTGCTGGGTGTTCAAGAAATTGAAGCGCTGCTCGGTTTCCTCGTATTCCTCGATGGCCACTAGATTCACCGCGCCCATTTCATCGATACGTTTTTGCAGGGACGCGACTTGTTCCGCCACCGCGGTCCAATTCGTGGCCACGCCGGCGTTGGCCATTTCCTCGGGCGTGAGTGTCTGCACTTGGGGGGGACCTTCGTCAGCCACCGTGATGGTGATGCACTCGCTGCGGACATCGTCGAGATTGAGATGATATTTCTGCTGGACGCGGTCGCGCAGGTTTTGCGCGCTCATGCTTTTCTGCGCGAGCTCGACCTCCAGCGCGCCGCGCCGTTGCTGGGAATCGGTCAACATGCGGCGATGCTCGCGCAAATCGTTTTCGCGCCCGGTGATGTCGGCGTCCAATCCGCCCCGGCGCGTCACCAAATGGGCGGCCTGGAGGTTCACCGTTTCCCGGTTGGCAACCAGGAATTCAATCTTTTGGCGGGAATTTTGGATTTCCAATTCCGCCTGGGTTTTCCGTTCAATGAAACGCGAGACCTCCGTACGGCGTTGGACCACAAGCTGCGTTAATTCGCGCAGACGTTGTTCGAGCGATTGCCGTTGCTGCCGGAAGGACGCGCAAATTTGCTCGCCCGAGGCCAGCGCGACCTTGCTTTCCGTCAACCCGGCCGCGGCTTGATCGCGTTCCTGCCGCAATCCGTCCAGCGCCGCCGTCAATTCGGTCAACAGTTGGGCGACCGCGCGTTCCGCAGCCTCCAACTCCTCGGTTTGTTGGGCGAGCACCGCCCGCTTTTTCGCGCCCTGCTCCTCGTGCGCCGTGAGATTTTGAATCTCGTAAGCCACCGTCTCAATCCTTTGCAGCAGTATCCGGCGGGAATTATTCAACGCATTGACTTCGCCCTGGCGCGTGGCGATGGCCACTTCCTGCTGGCGGAGTTCGGTTTGCGCTTCTTGAAGACTGGCTTGAATCGAGGTTTGCTCGCTGAGCAACGCCCCTTTGTGGCGGCTCAGTTCATTGACCTGTTCCTGCATCTGGTCCATGGTCGCGCGCAATTCCGCGATCTGGTTTTTGCGGCCGAGAATCGAGCTCGGCGCCTTGCCCGAACCACTGGCCGATCCGCCCGTGAAAACTCCGTGCCGGCTGAGCAACTCGCCGGAAAGCGTCACAAAATCATGCGAACCCGCGCACGCCGTCCACGCGGCCGTCGCGGCGTCCAGATCGGGGGCGATCAACGTGCGGGCGAGCAGTCCGCGCAGCAGCGGCTGCACCTGCGCCTCCGCCTCGATCACGCCCAAGGCCGTCGGAAATTCTCCCGCCACGCCCTCCGGCACGGCCTCAGTCGCGCCTTCGAGCGACAAGGCCGCGATGCTCGCGCGGCCTTTTTTATTCGCGTTCAAGTCCGCGAGGATGCGCCGCGCCGCCTCCGGTTGTTCGGTGATAACCAATTGCAAATGATGGCCCAGCGCGGTCTCGATCGCGGTGATGTACTGGTCCGGCACGCGGATTTTATCCGCCAGCGAGCCGAGCGCGCCGCCGGCGGTTTTCAGCGCGGCCAGCGTGCCCGGGCTGAAACCCTCGTGGTCCGCCTGCAATTGTTCGAGGACATGGATGCGCGAGCGCCGCTCCGCCTGTTTCTGCAACCGCGCGTCCAAATCCTGGGTCAGCCGGCCCAATTCCTGCACGATCTCGCGCAGGCGCGTCTGGCGTTGCTCCACCGTGCCGCGCTGGGTTTGGGCGTTCAGCTTTTCCGTTTCCACGCTGGCTGTGAAATCACGCAGCCGGATTTCCAACTGGCCGCGCTCCTCCTCGACCTGGACTTTTTCAACCGAAAGTTTTTCCAACCGCGCGGCGTTGTTTTGCTTTTGCAAATCCAGCGCGTTGATCTCGTTGCGCGCCCGGGCGACGCGTTGGGCGTGCGCGAAGGAATCGGACTGCGCCTGGCGTTGCGCCTGCTGTTTGACGCGCAGACCCTCCTCCACCGCCTGCACCGAGGCCTGCCGGGTGCGCGCGGCCTCGCGGTGCTGGTCGAGCGCGGTTTGCGCGGCGCCCATTCGCTCGGTCACCGCCGTGAGTTCCTGTTGCGCCGCGAGCTGGCGCTCCTCCGCCTGCGTAATATCGCCGTTCGCCTTGGCATTTTGGTTTTCCAATTCGCGCAACCGTTCCTCATTAAACTGAATGCCGCTCTCCTGCCGGTCGATCTCGCCCTTCAACTCCAGGCCGCGCTGCCGCAACGCGCCGATTTCCTGGTCCAGCTTGGAAAGCTCCTCGCGAAGTTGGAGCAACTCATCCTCGCGCCGCAGCACTTCGGACGAAAGCACCTCAATCTGAATCCGCAATTTTTCCGCCGCCGTTTCCCGCTCGGTTATCTCGGCCCGAAGCACATCAAATTCATGCCGCGCGAGTTGCGTATCGAGATGCTGCAATTCCACCATGAATTGCTTGTAGCGCCGCGCCTTGCCCGCCTGCCGCTGGAGCGATCCGATCTGGCGCTTCACCTCGCGAATCAAATCCGCCACGCGCAACAAATTTTGCTCCGTGTATTCGAGCTTGCGTAGCGACTCCTTTTTCTGCGCCTTGAACTTCGTGATCCCGGCCGCCTCCTCAAAAATCATCCGGCGATCCTCGGGCTTGCTGGAGAGAATTTGGGTGATGTTGCCCTGCGCCATGATGCTGTAGCTGGCGCGCCCCATGCCCGTCCCCATGAAAAGCTGTTGCACATCGCGCAGGCGGCAGGACGTTTTGTTGATGAAATATTCGCTGCCACCGTCGCGGAATACCCGCCGCGTGAGGGTGACCTCGTTATAGGCCACTTCGACGCCGGCCGCGCGCAAGTGATCCTCATCCACGCCGCCGACGGTCAGGGAAACCTCGGCCATCGCGAGCGGTTTGCGGCCGTCCGCGCCGTTAAAAATGACATCCGCCATCTCGCCGCCGCGGAGCGCCTTGGCCGACTGCTCGCCGAGCACCCAGCGGATCGCGTCCGAGACATTCGATTTCCCGCAGCCGTTGGGGCCGACGATGGCCGTAACGCCCGGCTGAAAGTTAATGCTGGTCTTATTCGCGAACGATTTGAACCCTAATACCGTTAAATTCTTAAGATGCATCTTAGTGCGGCCAGAATCCCCCGAATCGGCCACCAAGTAAAGAAAAAAACACTACAGCTTGGGGGCACCCCCGCCCAAAAGCACAACTAATGGATATAATGCCCGATTTTAGGGGGTTTTCGATGTTTTTGACGCTCACCCCGGTTTTCTCCCGATTCCCCAGTGAATTACTCGCGTTTCCAGTCGCAGTGTCCAACCCGAAATTTAGGTTTGACCAGCTTTGACTGGGTTTGACCAGGTATGACCGGCGGCGGGTCCCAGTCCCCAGTCCCGGGAAGGGCGACCGTCCCGGTCGCCTGCGAGCGCGTCCCGCTCGAGCAGTCCGCGGCACTTGCATTTCCCGCCGTGCTGAACGAGTCGAACGTGGGGAATCCAGTTGAAGCCGTCCAACCCCATTTTAGGTTTGACCAGGTTTGACCAACTTTGACCGGGTGCGACCAGCCTTTACCAAGTGCGACCAGCCTTTACCAAGTGCGACTACGTCGCACCGCCTCCGCCCGTGTTCGTCCACACCGTCCCCTCCCAAATCCTGTAAATCCTGTTCATCCTGTCTAAAACTTCCCACCCACCGCCAGCGCCGTTCAATTCCTCCCGAATGCCCTTCCGTAAAACTCCAATTCTAGTTTTTCGCATATCCCCCATCGTCCCACACCCGCCCGCCAATTCTCTATTCTACCGTATGATTGACACGATTTTTTTCTTGAGCTGGGAATGACACCTTCCGCGATGACTTTTGCGTTGGCTAAAGGCAACCGCGCCAGCGGTTTGGAGTGCGGCAGTCCTCTGCCGCTTTCGAGCGCGCAAGATAACTCATGCTGCCCAAAATCTGACCGACGCGCGAGACATCACTTTGCCGCGATGTTTTTCGGCCGTCCCCCCCACCGTATTCGTGCTCGGGGTCCGGTCGCCCGTCGGGCACTTTTTTTCGGGCCGCCGTCCCCCTCCTATTGCCCCCTGACGCGGAAATGCTGGGCCGCGGTCAGGTTCGTCTTGGGAATCGTGTAGGTTCCCGAAGGATTCCCCGGCATATCTGTGAACGGCCCGTTGGACTGGGTGGCGCATTGCAGAACCCCGCCCGAAAAGGTGACGACGACATCCCCATTGGGTCCGACCTGGATGCTCAGTTTCGGCCCGTTCACGGGTTGGCCAAGCGGGTAGGACAGGGGAACCAGGCCGGTGAAGCTTCCCGGATCATTCGTTTGGTTTACGGAGGAGACAAAGGCAAAGGAATCGTCGATGTCGGGCGTGTAGCCCAACGTCCCGGAACCGCTGTTCGACGCCGGAACCGTGGCCGTCAAAGTCACGGAGGTAAACGCCAGCGCGTTCGTGAAGGGCGCGGACAACACGTCATTAAAACCAAAAAGCCCGTGCCGGTAGGTCAAGAGCGAACTGGACGCCGAAAAGTCCGGCGCCGTGCCCTGTAATCCACCAAAGGTAACCGCGACCGTTCCAAATACATTTTGATTGGTGTCATTCGCGAACCCGGGAAAATAAGTCCAGTCCATCGAACCGGAGAAATTGACCGGCTGCCCGCCGGGCGGTTGGATCAAAAATTTCTGTCCCGCCGGGGCCGAGATCGTCAGCGCGAACTGGTTGTTGGTGTCGAAATCCGCGCTCACGTTCGGCAGCATCGCGCCACCCCCGCCGCCAATATACGGAGACTGCGCGACGAGATAATCGATGACCGTGACCGGCCAGCTGCTGTCGCCGCCGCGATTGCCGAAAAGGTGCCCGAGGTTGGTGACCGTAAGATTCCCAATGTCCACCGATCCGTAGGGTGGCGGTGGCGGGTTTGTCGGGCCGGTCGTGCTGACGGTCAAATTATCCAATTAACGATCTCCGCCCCGCCGGGACAAAAATTCGTCATCAATCCGCCCGCCGGGCAGTCGGTGTTTATTGGCGGCGAGCTCGACTGGCAGGCCACCAACCGGCTGGCCAATGATTACAGTATCCCCGGCACGGTGGCCGTGACTTTTGGGAACTTGAATGGTCCGACGCCCGGTTTTTTGGGCCACACCTCGGATTTGTCGCGCTCCCACGGGACATTTGGTTTCAATAATGTCGAGTCGTCTCCCATCACCAACCCGATCTCTTTCACGTCCATCACGCTGACCGCGACGGTTCCCACCACCAATACCGGGGTTGGCCCGTTGGTCTATAACCCGATCATTGACGACGCTTTTATCGTGCATTATCTCACGACCGCGTCCAACGATCCCGGACCGTTCGTCGCCATTGCGCCCATCGTTCCGGTGACGAACTCGCCGCCGCCGGGTACCAATCAGGTTTTGTTGACCTTCGATACTTTTTCGCCGGGCACGAACTTTATTATTCTGCCGAACGGTTATGGCGGCTTGGAATGGAACAACTTCGGAGTTTTGGACACCTCGATCGCGAGCGCTGGTTTCCGGAACACCGTCGTTTCAACCAATAACGTTGCCTTCAACCTCGACGGCGGACCGGCCGCCATCACGAAC